>Ga0137465_1000076_pt1 | contig 85670 bp, 65 predicted proteins | sample EasRivERMGT828_2_FD_104906 | JGI IMG/M metagenome (GOLD analysis project Ga0137465, IMG submission 104906) | Soil microbial communities from meander-bound floodplain in the East River, Colorado, USA - East River MetaG ERMGT828_2 | ecosystem: Environmental > Terrestrial > Soil > Floodplain ... | reverse complement strand
GTCTCGAAAGCGGGAACCAAACTCGAATTCGATCCATCCAATTATCCCAACCCCGACGAAATCGAGTTTCGCAGGCCAAAAACCGCTGCCGATCTTCATGCGGTGTGAGAAATTGCGGCTAACGGAGTAAGTAACGCCATAAGGACCGAAAACAGTTCCAGCCGAATTCTTTTCATCATCCCTCCCGTCCAGGTCGTGTGCCCGTAACTATACGCCAGACACCGACCAGCTAAGTCAAGAACACTAAAGTCACTAGCGTAGCGGCGCCAACGGCAAGACGAAAACGAGTAAAAATGACCAGCGGCTGGCATTGTCCAAATACATCGTGTTGCCGAACCTGTCGCCGGCGCGGGGCAGCCCGGAGGCAACGTAGTCGAGAGACCCTTCGATTTCGATGTCACTCAACCATGGTTTCTTTGTCCACTTGAGGAAGGCGACCGCAGTATCGAGTTCGAGATTGAGCTTGTGAGAATAGCGGTCGACATTGTGCGGGCGACCGCCGGGACTGTACTTATCGATGATGTCGAAATGGCTCGAAACCCAGCCCCTGGTATCTTCAGATCGCAGCCAGTGGAGATTCAGTTCCGTCTCCAGTTCAGGGGAAGTTCCTTTCACGAAAGGTTTGACGATCGTCTCGAAGGTAAACCCGACTCTTGGAATCGTCGTGGGAATGCCAACCGCAATGACCGTTTCGAAGACTCTTTCACGTTCGGCCTTCCGGACTACTGTGTTACCCCGCTCGTCGGTCTCGGCGATCCGAGGCGCCTTAAACAGATTCTCCCAGGTGAACGTCGGCTCGATCTTCAGATCGGGGGCGCACAACACGAAACACTTGTCTTGCGCCTGAGCCGTCATCGGCATGAGAGCGCAAGGTAAGATCACTCCTGAAATCAAAACTCTTAAAAAGGAATGCATGTTGTTTCTGTCCACGTTCGCAACCCCTACTTAAAGGGCAACTCATTCACCAGGTGACACGTTCCACACGCGGCTGTATATGGGACAGGCATCGCACGGCCGGGTGCGGCGCCATCGACTGCGACATTTGTTTTCAAAGGCACATCGAATACATGGGACCTTAAAGGACCCTGCCAATACGCACTGTTTTCTTCTTCCAGCGCGTTGGCATATGGAGGCAGCTTGATCATCCTTCCGAAATCGCCGGCAACGCCGCCGGTATTGGCGGTCCCCGGCATATGACAGTCGATACACCGGGTCTGCTGGCCTTTCATTTTGGAGTTCAGCTTCGTTTCCATATGCGACAGCACGTCGACGGCATGACATCTCTGACACAACGGCGAAGCCGGATTATCGGGGTCGTGAAGTAGAAAGCGCGCGTACGGGGCGCCGCCGTGCATGTCGTGGCAGTCCGAGCAGGTCACCAATAACCGGTCATTCCTGTACATCTTCGACTTCAGGAAATCCGAATACTGCTGATGTGGCTTGTTCGAATGGACGTCGTCCGCCCAGATATTGTCCTCGCGGCCCGCTCCGCGCATCGTCGGCCCCTTTTTAACGGGATCGGTGAACTTTGTAACCAGTTCGTGGCGGCTGATTCCAGGCCTCGCCAATTCTCCGGCCTCGTTGAGCGCCTGCGTATAACCCACGGTGGGTCCCCCGTAACCCTGCCGTCGATCGTGGCACCGGCCACAAAGTGTGCTCGCGCGCTCGGCCGATAAATATCTGGGATTCACGATGAGGCCGGATCGACCAGCAGCCGCCACATGCTCCGACCCGGGACCGTGACAGCTTTCGCAACCGACATTGATCTCATCCGGCTCGGGATCATCGTCGATGTTCATCTCACCGCCGGGGTCGTTGACGGCACGCACCAGATACTGCCCCGTCGCTTTGTCTTGATAACGCTCCCATCCGGTCAGGTGACAGCCGGCGCACATGGTTTGGACGGTATTTGTATTGACCGGCGGAGCCGAGAGCACATCGTCAGACGTTCCGTACCGGCCGTCGGCGCCGGCGGCCCACCACATATAAAACTTGTAGTCGTGCCAGACACGCCGTTCTCTGTTCAACCGGTTGTCCCGCCCGGTCATGTTGTATCGCAGCACGGTGTACCATCCCTGCCGATTTCCCAATCCCGGCGGAACCGAAACGATGTAGCGCTGATCGTGCACTGCGCCGCCGTACAGGAGCTTGATCTCCAGATGGGCCGGGCTGTTGGGGTCCTTCCCGTTCAGGCGGTTCACCAGCGTAATGTAGTGCTTGCCGTTGCCTGCGTTTTTCCACAGATAGGCATCCGCGTAATGAGTTTCGATCGGCAGCCGGTTATCGCCGAAGGCCCGCAGCTTGAACTTGTCATCGGCCCTGGTCCCGTCATAGTCGCCAAGTTCGAGACGGGTTCCGCGCGTGTAGCTCTCGACTGCCGGAAATGATTCAAGCGCGGCGAAATAACCTGGGTGTCTGGAAAAATCCTGCATCGGACCGGGCGCTCCCGGCACGGTCCATCCGAGCTTGTGCGCTGTCTTCTGCCAGTGCTGCTGCTCCTTATGACACGAAAGGCAGGTCGAGCTGCCGGTATAGCGGGCAACGGAGGACGGGTTGCTCGAAAGCTTGATAGTCATCGATCGGCCGCGCAACTGGTCGGCTGAGACGCTTCGCCGGCTCTGATCCCCGCCCGGCAGGTGTTCTCCGTCTTTCGGACCGGGCGTCACATGGATGAAGAACTTCCCATCGGGCACATTGGCGATGACGAAATTGCCTAAAGTGTCCGTCGTAGATTGGGGGAACTGCGCTCCCCGCGACCGGATCGCGTCTTCAAGCGGTTCGTCGTAGGATTCTGCCGGATAAGGCGCAGCATAAATCGCGCTTGCCGTCATCCGGGTCGTAACGTCGATCGCAGTGACAGGCACCAGATGCACCGTCGCGCCGGCGGCGGGAGTTTCGGACGGGCCTGTTACCTGGCCGGTAAACGGACCATTCTGGCTCGTGGCCTGACCTGCAGGTACGGCCGGACCCGCTCGGAGTATGAGTCCCGCAATCAGTGTCGCCGTAAGCAGTGTTCCTGCGATCCAGAATCGTCGTGTAACACTCGCCAGCTTCCTTTCCTGATCGCTGCGCCCTTTCGGGCTTGCATTCGCTCCGCTCATCTCTTGATGGCTGCGCCCTATGGGGCTTGCATTCGCTCCGCTCATTCGTTTCTCCATGCGAACTGCGAATCAATTCGCAGCGCCACGAAACTATATCCAAGACTCAGTTTGTTGGCGGGCAGATAGTCACATAGCCCTCATTAAGAAGTAATGAATCGAACATGAAAATCTGTTCATGAACAAGGCGCGCACCGGATCGAAGGTGTGAACCAACTGATCTGACTTTTAAAATGCCGTCATCTACTCTTTCTCAATGCGGTCGTTGTGGACATAACAAATCCGGGACGCAATCGCTTCCGCCTCGCTCCGGTCGTGAGTGACGTAAATCAGGGTGAAGCTCAGTTGCTTTTGCAGGTCAAGCAGGTCTCTGATGATGAACTGTTTGCGTTCTTCATCCAAGCTCGATAACGGCTCATCCATAAGCAGGATGGACGGCCGCAAAACCAGGGCGCGTCCCAGCGCGACGCGTTGCTGTTCACCGCCCGACAGCTGATGCGGCTTCGCGCCGTCTCGCGATTGAAGACCGATTTGCCGGAGAACTTCCTGAATGCGCAATTCGGCTTCTCGCCTGGGAACGCCGCGCGACTGAAGGCCGAACATTAAATTCCCGCTTACAGTCATGTGCGGCCACAGGGCGAGATCCTGAAAAACCATACCGAGATTCCGAAGCTCCGGCGGCACGAGATTCTTTCCTGCCTGCGCAACGACCCTGCCATCTATCCGGATCGTGCCGACGTCTGGAATCTCCAGTCCCGCAATCAGACGCAAGATGGTGGTCTTGCCGCAACCGGAAGGGCCGAACAGCACCAGACGCTCGCCGGGCTCCACTTGAAGAGAGAGTTCTTTGATGACGGTCCGATCGGCAAATGCCTTCGACACAGCGTCCAATTCAATCGCGGCGGTCATCGGCTTGCGTGTGAAGAGCGCAGCGATCGCGCCAGGATAAAGAGAGGGAAAAGCGACGCGCTCGCCATAATCAGGCAAAGCGCGGAAATCATCGGCGGCGCTCCATTCGCCATTAATGTCAGGATGCGGGCGGGCAGCGGATCGTAACCCGGCGGCGCTGTCATGAGCGCGATGGGCACGTCACGAAGGCACAAGATGTATGCAGCGAGCCAGCTACAGGCAAGAGTTCTCTTTGAAAGCGGAACCGAGATGCGAGCCAGGCGCTTCATCCATTTGGCCCCGCTTAGCTGTGCGGATTCGTTGAATGACGACGGAATCTGGAGCAATCCCGCGAGTGACAATCTTGTGGTAACGGCGCAGTACTGCGCGGCGTAACCGAGAATGAGAACGGCCGGCGTCGTGTATACGAACCACGTCGCGGAAGTATTCCAAAGACGAACCAGGCCGATCGAAAGCACCGTCCCCGGAATCGCAAATAACACCAGCGTGAGAATGTTGAGAGCTCGCCGGCCACGGCTCAGCATGAAGTGTCCGAACAGGAATCCGAAACTCATCAGTATTGTCGCCGCCGCGGATGAATAGACCACGCTTCGCACGATGCTCGATCGACCTCGCTGTATTGCCTCGCTGAAAGCATCCATCGAAAATGCGTCGGCGAATAATGCGCCCAGCGGCAGCACAACAAGTGCGGCGCAAAGCGTAGACAGTCCGATCATGAACGCCGCTTTCCATCGTTCGAGCGGCACGGTCAGCGTCTGTCCGGTGCTTCGAAAGGCATAAACATTGTCTTTCAGAAAGCCGGACTCGATGAAGACTCCGGCAAGGGCAATCAGCACGAGCGGTACGGCCGCGGCTGTTGCCGCGCCAAAGTTATAAGACGACGCAAATTGGGTGAAGCTCAACACGGGCAAAACAGGATAGCGAAGGAAATTCGGAACGCTGAACTCACCTATCGATAGAAGGAAGACGAGTACCAGAGAAAACACAATTCCGGGCGCTGCCAGGGGCAACGTTACTTTGCCGAGAACCCGCGGCCAACTCGATACGATGCGCGCAGCTTCTTCGAGCCGCCGATCGACACTCCAACAGGACGCCAGAGTCAAAAGAATCGTCATCGGGAGGAACACCGATGACAGAACAAGCACGCAACCACCGAATCCGAACAACCAGGATGACCCCAACCATCCGGCGTGCGCGATCAAACGCAACCAACCCAACGCCATGAAATAAGGCGGCAGGACAAAGGGAACAGTCAGGACCCAGAGGAACGCGGAACGCAGAGGAAGATCGGACTTTGCGAACAGGACTCCGGCAGGAACGCCGAGAACACCACAGACAACCGTTGTTGCCAACGCTAATCGAACACTATTGCCGAGCAGCGGCCGGAATCGAGCGGCGTTGATCAATTCCCGATAGTAGCCAAGAGAAACCTGTCCGTTTTCGAAGAGGCTGTCGATAACCATCACAGCGATGGGCGCGATGCCGGCAATGACAATGAAGGCGACACACGCCCACAGAACGATGGTCTCGGTTGTTACTGTCCGGCCCACTGTTTGAGGAATGGCTGGATTTCCTCCATCTTGCGCGACAGGTCGGCGTAATTGAGGCGCATGGGCCTCAGATCCTCAATGCGGCGAACTTCCGGAGGCGTCTCGACGCCCGGATGCAACGGAATCTGTGCGCAATCGGCAAAAGCCAGTTTCTGTTCCGTTGCCGGGCTCAGCAGATAATCGATCAGCTTCTTGCCGTTCCCGGTGTTGGGCCCTCCCTTAATCAGAACCGTCGCGTTCGGCAATATCAGCACGCCGAGCCCGTTCGAATCCTGATCCGGATAGATGATCTGGACGGCTTTTCCCTGTTTCTTGCGGCTGACAGCGTCATCGCTGTCCACGAGAGCGAAGTCCACCTCTCCGGATGCGACGAAGTCCGCGCTTTCGCCATTACCTGTCGTCATTTTGATTTCATTGTTCTTCACGTCATTCATGAACATGCGAGCGCGATCGTCGCCCCATAGCATGAAAAGTGCAGCGGCGTGAACGGTTGTGGTCCCAAACAACGGATTGGCAATGGCCGCGCGGCCTCTCGCCGAAGGGTCGGTGTAAGCCATCACGGTCGCCGGCTTTAACCTCGACTGTGTGTTCGCGAGAATCACGCGAGCGCGTGCTGAAAAGCCCGTCCAGTGGCCGTCCGGATCCTTGAATTGATCGGGAATTCCTGCGGATGCAGGAGAGGTATAAGGAGTGGAAACACCACGCTGCTTGAGGACTTCGGCTCGAATCGGTTCATTCGCCCAATAGACATCCGCCTGTGGATTGTCTTTTTCGGCGATCAACCGATTCATGACACCCGTCCCCTTCGCCTCTTCAGTATCGAACACGGGTCTTACCGTGATTCCCGTGTCGCGCTCGAAATCCTTCAGGATGGGTTCGGAAAAGACCTGGTCCTCGCTCACATAGACGACGACAACGTTGGAACCGCGCCCGCAGGCGCCAAAGCATGAAGCCAAAGCCAGGATCAACAACAGGCGTTGAACTGTAGGCGCGGTCTGTGACCGCGCGTTCTTCCTGGAATTGGCGAAATACGCGCGGTCATAGACCGCGCCTACAGTTGGGTAACTATTTCGATCCATAACTGAAATCGTCAAACAAAGTGATGCTGTCGGCCTTTGTCCACAGCCCGACTTTGCCCGCATCTTTGAACGTCTCGTCATCCCACTCGATCGCTTTCTTTCCATCCAATGTGATCGTGAAATGATTCGCACGAAAGTCCACCCGCAACGTGTGCCACTGGCTGAGTGCCACTTTCATGCCGATCCGCTTGCGTTCGGTCCGGCGGCCGTTAACGGAGTAATAAACAGTGACGTTGTCTTCGAGCGCATTGGCGCGGGCGACATAATAGTTATTCGCGTCTTTAGCACGCCAGATCACGCCACCCGCCTGGTCGACCTTGCCCGATAGAGGCTTGAACTTCACTTCAACGAAACCATCTTTCAGGTTCGTGTCGTCCTTGATGCAAACAGGAAACGTTGCCTCGCCGGATTGCTTCAGAACGTTCGGTTTGCTCGGAGCTGTATCGTCCCTCTCGATCGTCCACCTGGCTTCCCCCGAACCTGTCCGCGTCGCCGTCCAGCCGGGAGGCGGCGCTCCCACCTTCAAATTGTCGAAATTGATGGTTTCCGCGAATGCTCCAGACGTCATGACCATGATTAGAGTCAGTATCCAGGCGATTGTCTTCACAAACACCTCCTTAGAACCGTAGTGTGTACTGCGCCTTGGCTGCAACGCCCCGGCCGGATGTCCGGAAATGCGTTAGGCCATCCGCATCCACTTCGCGAATCCATCCATGGTTGACGACCAAAAAGATTTCGCGGCCGGGACGCAGAATCCACCGGACGCGACTCTGCCAGCCGAAATTCTTCGAATCGTTATCGTACTGCGCCAGGTTCGACAACGTCAGGAACGGCGAAAATGCGTAGTTGGCTCGAAGACTGAAGATGCGGGCGGCGAAATTTCCTTCCTTAAGCCGGGCGAATGTCTGGTCGTAACGAAAGCTCGTGTCCACGTGCGGCGCCCATTTGTACTGGAACTGGCCGGTGATTTGATCGGCCCGCCCGGACCAGTACGTTCCGAGCCACCATGTCGTATCCACCTTCCATGCTCGCCTGGGCGAAGTTAACAATTCAACTCGATACCGCGTGAAACGATAGTCACCGGGCGGAAGCGTGACGCCGGACGAAATTTGAAACGGAACAAACAAACGTTCGAATGTGGGATTCAAGTTGATTTCGAAACGATCGCCCGAGTTCCAGGTGAGATGCACCGGCGCTGTGAAGATCCTCCAACTCTCGACTCGGCCATAACTCAGCCGCACAAAACGGTTCGTCATGAACTGAAAGAACATCTCGCGAAGGCCAAGCAGGGAGCGAGGGCGGATGCGGAAATTCGTGGTCGTGTTCACGCGGCTGACATCGCCGCGTTGAACGAACCCCAGAGCCGGTTTGAAGTTCCGCTCGATCCTTCTCCAGTCCACGCCAAGACTCCACTTATCGTTCGGGTACGTCACGGCGACCCCGTAGGAGTTGTCGTTGTCTTGAATGCCCTGATTAGCAACCTTCAGGGCATAGCTGTCGATACTGAAATTTCGTCCGGCGACGCCGAGGAATCTCGAAGTATTCAATCGGATGTCGGCGCCGTAGGTGCGCGCGGAAGACGGATCTTCGGGATTGCCGTTTGTGAAGATTCCGCCCACGTACGATTGCTTCCAGATATTCCGCTTGACCCGCGTGACGAAAAAGTTCTCGGCCGGAATGATGGTGTTGTTGCGACGGGTCTCGCGCGTGCTCATATCCAGCACGCCGATATCGAAGCGCCCGGCTTTACCGGCCAGCTTGATGCCGGCGAGAATCGGGACTTCCTGTCCCGCGAGAAGTCCGATCCGGCGGCTGAAGAACGGCAGCAGTTCATTCCCGCCACCGCCGCCGCCTCCACCAGCGGGCGCGCCAAAACTGAATACCCCTGCGTTTTCGAGGAAGAAGGCACGCTTTTCCGGGAAGAACAGCGGAAACCGCGTGAGATTGATCTGGCGGTTATCGACTTCGGTTTCGGCAAAGTCCGTATTCACGGTTCCAGTCAGCTTCAGGCTGGGCGTGATGTTGAAAAAGACGTCGGCGCCAACGTCACGTTGGGTTGACCGGCTGCCGACCGGAGGCGGATCGACCCAACGTCCGGATGCGTACGGGCGAACATCGAGGCCGCGGCCCTGTTCGAGGCTGGACAGACCTTCAATCTCCCCCGCTTCAGATACCTGCGTAAAGCGGATATCCAGCCGCGGCCCGGCCCATCGAGTTTCTTCCGTCTTTCGACGGATTGTCCGCGAGAAGTTAAAGCCCCAGAGAAGGCCATCACGGCTGAAGTTGAGACTCTTGAATGGAATCGCGAACTCGGCGCTCCAGCCTGCATCGACACGGCGCGCGCGGACGTCCCATATGGCATCCCACTCGCGATTGATTTGCTGCCCGTTCTCAACGATCAACCCATCAACCAGGGCCCCGGCCGGATTCGTCGAAAAGTAGAAGGCGTTTCGCCGGTCCAGAAAAGTGTCGAGCAGGATTTCGATGCGATCGTCAACGGACAGATCGGCGTCGCGGGACATCTGTGTGGCAATGATGCCATTCGAGTCGGAGTCGCGGCAGAGGACGCCTATATAGAGGTTGGAATCGTCGAACAGCAGCCGTACTTCCGTGTCCTCGGTCGCCGGCACATCCTCCCTCGGTTCCCGCTGAAGTATTTCGCCGATCGACGAACTCTTTGTCCACGCGTCTTCGTTCAATAGACCATCAAGTTGGATCGGAGTGCCCGTTCTTACAACGACGGCTCTCTTCAGAGTTGCCGCACGATCGCCGGCATTCTGCCGCGCGTGCGCAGTGTGAGTCACAAGCACCTGCCATACCAGGACAAGGCCGAGAGCGGCTAAAACAGACGATCTCCCCATATGAGTGCTTAACGGCGGAGTGAGGCGAAAACCTTTTGCGCTTCTTCGAGCCGGCGGTTGCATTCGTCCCAATTGACGTTCTGCATGAATGCATCGACATACATCGCCGCATTCGAGCCGTAATCCATATGGTAGGCATGCTCGAACATGTCATTGACAAGGATCGGCCGGCCGAAAGCGACATTATCGGTGTGATCGAAAGCAATGTAGTTGTGCAGCATGCCGTCGCGAAAGTTGAAGTTCAGGATCGCCCAACCACTTCCGCCGCCCAGCGCGGTCGATGTCGCGCGAAATTCCTGCTCCCATTTATCGAAACCGCCAAAGGCCTTCGCGATCGCCTGCTGAACTGAGCCGGATGCCTTACCGTCGCCACCCAGGTTTCCGAAGTATTCCTCGTGAAGGATCGCGGAATTCGTGGCAATGAGTTCCTCCATCTTCAGCCCCTTGACCTGAAACCCCGGAGCATTATTCGGAAGTCCCGCCAACATCTGCTGTATCTGCCCGACGCGGCGAGCGGCGCCGGCATAGTTGTTATCGTGATGCGACACGAGGAGTTTTTCCGACAGCCCCTTGAGCTTCTTCGGATCAAACGGCAAAGGCTTGATTTGCCATCCGCCTGCCGCCGGCGTTTGTGCCTGAATCTCGGGACTTGTTGCAGCCACAACAGCAGTCGCAGCCAGACCTTCCAGAAGTTCGCGACGAGTCATAAATTCTCCTTTCCTTAACGTCGGGCCCACCCGTCCATCTCCGTGAGGTACACCGCTTTTACTTGAGGCTTCGCCGTATTCCTCAGGCTTCGCGCTATCGCGCTCACGCTCCGCGCGGGCTTGCGCTTCGCGGTGGCCTCTTCACATCTGGACAGTGCCCCCGCGCGGACATCGTAGAACCCATGTTTTCCCACACGCGATTAAAAAGTCATGAAACGAAAATGAAGATCCGTTCAGACAAGTGTTCAATGTTCATCAACTGCACGTCAATCGCGGTCCAACGCGAAAGCTTCGGCGGGAACGAGCGGTATCTGCCGTGGTCAGCATGGATCCACGCCGAAGCAGTGTGGGCTGGATACGGACTTGATAGGTAAACTGACGCGATTCCCTTAACCCGTTGATGGCACTTCTCCGGTATGCCGACGACATGGGAGAGTGAGTGCGCGGGCGCGGGCCGAAAATGCAAATGCGCTGCTTCGTGAATGCCCGCATGTGTCCGGGGCGTTGACCATCTCAACCATCGAGCATACGATGAAGACATCTGATTTGGGCAGGACTACAGAGAAATGAAAGTCAACTTAACTCCAGACCAAAGGGCATTTATCCGAGAGGCCATTCAGAGTGGGCGGTTTCGCAGAGAAGAGGACGCGGTGGAAGAAGCGCTATCACTGTGGGAAGAACGTGAGCGGACTCGGGCCGAGGTTTTGGCGGCGGTTGACAAGGCCGAGGATTCCCTCATACAAGGTAAAGGGCGCACTATCACTGGTAAATCCATGCGCGAACTGGCTCACAGCGTGAAACATCGCGGTCGTGCCCGCCTCCCTCGCAAATCGAATCCCACCTCCGACTGATGGCGCACCGCCTTTCGCCAGAAGCTGAGTCACAGTTGGACGCCATCTGGCTCCATGTTGCCATCGAAAGCGGAAGTGTCGAAAGCGCTGACCGGATCATCGATGACATCACTGACCGGTTCTGGTTGCTGGCTCGACATCCTCATATCGGCCGTCGCCGTGACGATCTACGCTCCGGCCTCCGCAGCTTCGCGGCCGGCGACTACGTGATCCTGTACCGCATTAATGACGAGGACGACGTGCTCATTCTTCATGTCATGCACGGCGCTCAGGACATCCCAAAACTGTTCCGGTCCTAGCGTTGCGGTTACATTTACGAACCGCGGAGGCGTAGATTGAGAACATGCCAACCTTGCCAATAGCTGCCGATTCTCCTCTTGTGCATCCCCCAAAGCTTCACGAATATCCCAAATTAGGTCGTAACAAGCTGGAGCCGGTTCGCTGTTTCCGTCTTATCGACCTGCTCACCCTTCAAATGGTCGCGGACGGTTTTTACAACCTCTAAGCCCTGTTTTGCAGCAGCAATGCCGGTGGCGATTTCCATTGGCTCCTATACCTGTCACAACTTAACCTTTGCGAGTCGCTTCGGACTCAGAAGCAATGTGCTCTTCAATGTTGAACGGGTTATCTGAAAAGTCGCACCGCTCTTACAGTTCTTCCACACCCCGATTTCATCGTAGATTTTCGCGCTCGCCCATGGCGACACGACGACCTTGGTTATTAACGCCTTCAAATCAACCCGCCGCCGCTTTCCAGCCATAACCCATGGATGCAACCGATTCTCGTCCTGAGGCCGTTCATAAGTCGCGCCATTTCTTCCGTAATGCCGATTGTTGCCAGCTACGGGATCGTAGGAAGACAAAACAATACGAACCTCCTTTTCTGTCGTGAAGCCGCTGCCTTTACTAAATATGAAATGGAACGTGTTGTAACGCTGGGGAGCGTGATAGACGGTCACTCCGATTTGAATTGGGTCGATAAATCTCTTCAGTGCTCGTTTCAAAAGACCATACCGGCTGCAAATAGCAACGCCGTACGGAGCGAAGTCTTTCCACATCGCAGGGTCTTCACCCTCGAACAAATGCCAGCAACTGATAAATGACGATTCGCGAAACTGCGATAGATCGCCCTTGGCATTACGCAGCTTTATTTCGTCAGCAAGGAATCCGCGGCGAATTCCTAAAACCGCACGGAGCCATTCATCTTGGGGACTACCCTCATTCGGGTCTTGATTGAACAAATCTGCCCGGCAGAAATACAGCTCCTCATTGGCCATAAGGTCGCGAAACTTCTTCATGTCCAGAAAACGCCAAATGGCGGCCTTATCGCTGGGCTGGGGACCAAAGTAATTAAGAGGCATAGCGAAACAATACTGAGAAAAGATTCCACAACAGGTCCGCGAACGCGTCCTCCCACTCCCACAAGTGCGGACACTACAAAGCATATGCCTGGTAAACCGCGATCCGGGAAAACTGGCAAATCCACGCTTGAAAGGTCTTCGCAACCCGGCTCATCAACTGGAGGCCAATGGGAGCTCCACTCGAAAGACCGCTCCCTGTCCTTCAGCGCTCTTCACTGTCACCGTGCCGCCGTACGCGGCGCATATGGATTTGACAATCGCCAGACCCAGACCGGTACCGCCAAGTTGACGCGAACGGCCTTTGTCGACGCGGTAGAAACGATCGAAGATCTGGGACAGGGCTTCTTCAGGAATACCGATCCCCGTATCGGCAACTTCAAGGATTGCCATTCGGCCTACTGGTAATGCGGAGACCGAAATCGATCCTCCGGCGCTTGTATACTTGATGGCGTTGTCCACGAGGTTCACGACGATCTGTTTAACCCTGATGGGGTCCGCTTCGATCTCGACGGGTTTTCCGACGTCGACACTTAGCTTGAGCTTCTTGTCCTCAGCCAAAGGCCGCAGTTGATCGACCGTCGCTTTCGTCAACTCGGCGAAATCGAAACGGCTTCGTTCGAAGAGCGTTTCGCCCGCTTCCAGGCGCGACATCTCCAATAGCTGTTCAACGATTCTGGAAAGCCGCTCGGTTTCTTCCAAAGCGCTTCCGATGGTTTGCTTCAATTCCGGTGAAACGTGCGGCGATTGAAAGGCATCTTCCAACTCGCCCCGGATGATCGCCAGCGGGGTTCGGATCTCGTGGGAGGCGTCAGCCGAGAAGCGATTGATGTGATGAAAGGACTCCTCCAATCGCGCCATCATCCTGTTTAACGAAACAGAAAGTTTCTCCAGCTCATCGCCGGTCGGTGAAATCGGAACCCGTTCGTTGAGATTTCGAGAAGTGATTCGTTCGGCTGTGGTCGCAACTTCATCCAGGGGCTTGAGCGCGTTACGCATGAAAACGTAACCGCCGCCGATCGCAATCGCGACGATTACAGGAAGTGCGATTCCCAGTGATAACACAAGCCCGTGAAGCACTCGTTCAACCTGCTCATGAGGCGCGCCTGCCTCAATAAGATATTTGGTCCCCGTCCGCTCGACATAGGGAACGCCGTAAACAAGTAACTCTCCTCCGGTTGGCAGATGCTCCTCACGCCACGATGGGAACGCCTCCGGTTGTTGGACCGTTACAGCGACTGGATCGAACTGGCCGCTATGGGGAGCGCCGGATTGATAGAGAACAGTCCCGTCCGGACGAGTCACGCGCACGAACCTGCCCATGATTCTGGGCGCAAAGTGCTCCTCGATCTCGTCGACGACGTAGTCGTCGCCGTTCTGCACCACATCATGGAGCAGTGTTTCCCCAATTGTTTGAGCTTCCTTTGCAAGCGTGTCGCGAAGACCGGCTTCCAGGAACCGATCCAGCGTGAAGTAGATGAAGATTCCGAACAGGACGAGTATTGCGCCCAGAAGCCCCGCGTACCAGGCCGTCAATCGAAAACGTATGGAGCGCGTCTTCATGCGGGATCCTCATCCGATATCACATAACCGACGCCGCGGACTGTCCGGATCAGCTTTTGTTCCATGTCGCTGATCTTGTCGCGAAGGTGCCGCACGTAGACGTCAACGATGTTCGTCGCGCCCTGAAAGCCCTGGTCCCAGACATGATCGAGAATCATGCTGCGTGAAAGCACCCGATCCGAATTGGCCATCAGATACTCGAGAAGACCATATTCCTTGGCAGTCAGATCGATTCGCCTTCCCGCCCGGCGGACCTGCTGCGTCAGGCGGTCCAATTCGAGGTCAGCAACTCTCAGAACGTTCTCCCGAGTTCCCGTTGTCCTTCTCAAAAGGGACTTCACACGTACGAGCAATTCGGCCATGGCGAACGGTTTGGTCAAGTAGTCGTCGGCTCCGGCTTCGAAATGGGTGACCTTATCTGCCACAGCATCCCGAGCGGTGAGGATGAGAACCGGCACGCTTGGACGTGACCGGCGGACCCTTCGGAGAAGCTCGGTGCCGTCCAGAGCCGGCAGCAACAGGTCGAGGATTATCAGGTCGTAATCGTAGTCGGTCGCAAGCTGCAAGCCGGTCCGTCCATCATGCGCAACGTCGACGCTGAAACGTTCCGCCGCAAGCGCGCGCTTGACGAGTTGCGCCAGCTTCTCCTCGTCCTCAACTACCAACAGCCGCATAATGTGTCCCGAGGATACACCGCATGAATGAAGCGTGCATGAACCCAGAATGAAAACTCATTCAGAAAGGGTTGGGCGCCAAACTGCGCCCGTTACTCATCTCTTTTTGGGTGCTGGGGCCTCATTATTGAAAGTGAGTTCAAGCCACGGGTTGATGCTCGCTGGTCTGTCTGTTCCGGCGTCGAGCCATTAACCGGCGCAGATCTTCACGAATGACGAAGAGACAAGGAGTCATGAAGAGGACATGGATGGTGGACGTAAGCATTCCTCCGATGCTTGGTGTGGCGATCGGCTGAAGAATTTCCATGCCTGTGCCATGCATGAACGGAATCGGCAGGAGTGAGAAAAGTGTCGTGGCGACAGTCATCAGTTTGGGACGCAGGCGGGAGACCGAACCTTCGACTACTGCATCGACGTAGGTCTGATTCTCCGTCTTCCGGTCGATAGCCTCCTGAATAAAGGCCACCATGATGATGCCGGTCTGAATTGCGACTGCGAACAGCGAGATATACCCAATAATGACAGCTGTCGTCATCGGATAGCCCAGCATCCACTGCAGAAAGACTCCGCCGACCAGGGCGAACGGAACCGACAGCATGATCAGCGTACTCTCGGTAAACGAGCGGAACGCCATCATGAGCAATCCCATAATAATGACGAGCGTGATCGGTACGACATACTTCAGCCGGGAGCGAGCCGCCTCGGCGTACTGGTAGAGTCCGGTCCATTCCATCGAATAGCCGTCCGGCAAAGTCACGTTCTGCGCCAGGCACTCCCGCGCCTGCTCGACGTAGTCGGGAGCTGTAACGTTGTCCAGATCGATGTAGATGTATCCAGACAATTCCCCGTTGTCGTTGCGGATCATTTCCGGCATCTTGCGCACGGACACATCGGCGATCGATCCCAGAGGGACCGCCCGGCCGTCGCCCGTTACTACCGGAACGTTTCGAACCTTCTCGATCGTGTCGATGTATTCGGAAGAGTATTGCAGGCCAAGCGGCACGATCGTATTGGCCTCGCGGATACCGGCGACATTGTCGCCGCCGATCGCATAACGTACTGTCAGCATTGCTTCGTCGACGGTGATCCCCTGGGCTCCCATACGGTCCAGGTCCTGCTGCACATCCACGTAATAGCCTTCGGATATGCGCTCGGCGAGGACCGACTTCGTGCCGGGAAACATTCGCAGCGCGCCCTCGATCTGCTGAGAGATCTTCTCGATTTCCGCAACATCCGGACCTTTGACTTTGATCCCCACCGGCGTCTGGATTCCGGTCGTCTGCATCATGGCTCGCGCGCGAATCGGCTGCACCCATGTGTTCACGTAGCCGACCGTTTGCATCGCCTTGTCCATTTCGGCGACAAGGCTTGCCTTCGTCATTCCATCTCGCCACTCGCCGCGCGGTTTCAAGAGAACAGTGGTCTCGATCATCGTCATCGGCGCCGGATCCGTCGACGTATCCGCCCGGCCGACTTTTTCGAACACGCGTTCGACCTCGGGAAACTCTTTCAGCTTCTTGTCCATTTGCTGAAGGATCCAACCGGCCTCTTTGGCCGGCAGTCCGGGAAGCGTGGTCGGCATGTACAACAGCGAGCCCTCGTCCGTCTCGGGCATGAAGTCTTTTCCGATGCCCGTCAACATCCAGCCCGCCGATAGCAGGATCGCAAAACCTGCAAGAGTAAACACGTACCGGCGCCGGATCATCGCTACAAGCGCAGACCGGTAGACGCGCGCCGCGAAACTCTCCTGAAAGGAGTGCGGCTCCGTCGACAGCATTCCAGCTGCTCCTTCGCGCCGGAAGACCCACATCACGATGATCGGCAGCACGAGCAGCGTCAGCAGCGTGGAGAAGGCCATACCGAAGGTCTTGCTGTATGCCAATGGATTGAAGAGACGCGACTCCCGTTCCTCCAGAAAGAAAACCGGCAGGAAGGACGCCAGGATGATCATAAGAGAAAACAGCAGCGGCCGGGCAACCGTCGAGATCGATTCGATAATGACCTCGCTCCTCTCCGCGAAGCTGAGATTTCGTCTTCTCGACAGCTCCGTTGCGCAGTTCTCGACAATGACGATGGTCGCGTCCGCAATCTCGCCGATAGCTAGGCAAAGACCCGCGAGCGAAAACAGGTTGATCGTCTGTCTGAAAAGCGCGAGCGGCAAAACGGTGAACAGGACGCTGAATAAGAGCACCGCTATCGGTCCGACAGCGGCCCGAACATTTCGAAGAAAAAAGACAATCACGAAACTGACGACGACCAGTTCGATGACCAGGGTGCTGAAGAATTCTCTTAAGGTCGCCCAGATCCAGGTCGAGCGGTCGTATGTGGTGACGATCTCGATGCCCTTGGGCAGAGAAGCCCGAATCTCCTCCAGTTTCCGTTCCATCGATCTCGTGATGGCCAGGACATTCTGGTCGTGCTCCATGATCGCGATGCCACCGACCACTTCGCCGGTCCCGTCCAGGTCGGCAATCACGCGCCGCTGGTCGTAACCCACTTGGATGTAGCCCACGTCTCGTAAACGGATGGGTGTTCCGTCGTTCGCGCGGCCCAGTACGAGAGACTCCAGCTTGTCGATTTCGCTGTTGTTGGTGGTGCCCCGCAACTGGTAATCCCGATTCGTAATTTCAATCGTGCGGCCACCGGCCTCCTGAAAGACGTCCTGCAGCGAATTGACGACCTGTCGAAGAGAAAAACCCGCCCTGGCAAGCAGCGGAGGAAAGATCTTCAACTGATATTGCTTTTCCAGACCTCCGACGGATGCCACCTCCGCGATCCCGGGCACACTCTGGAGCGCCGGCTTGATCTGGCCTTCATTCAGCAGCCGCAATTCGCGGAGATCCCGCAGCTTCTCGCGATCCACAAGCGCATATTGGTAAATCCATCCGGCGCCGCTGGCATTCGGTCCCAGAGTAATGGTGGCATCGGACGGAAGCTGCGAACGAACGGTATTAATGCGATCGACAACCAACTGCTGCACAGCTTCACGCTGTCCGGCGTCGGTCAGAATGACATAGACAAAGGAGTACCCCATATGCGAGGCGCCGCGGATCGCCTCGATCCCGGATGCGCCGGCGAGAGCGCGGATCAGAGGTTCGGTGACTTCCCTTTCCAGCAGTTCGGGACTTCGCGGCCACTTGGCATAGATGACGATTTGGGGATCCGAAATATCCGGGATGGCATCCAGCGGCGCCTTTTGAACGGAATAGAGACTGGCGACGACCGCCGCAACGAGAAGAAATAAAACGAGGCCCTGAAACGGACAACGTTTCTAATGATGTTGGTGAGCATTACTCATCGTGTTCTGTCCCGGGGCCTTCAACTTGAATTCAGAGTCGATGAAGAAGCTGCCGAACGTGACGACTTGAGCGCCCTCCTCGAGACCATGGAGAACCTGGGTATACAACTCTCCCTGAATACCGGTATGGATTTCCTGAGGCACGTAGTGGCCGGGATGCTGCTGGACGTAGACGACTCGTTTTTCGCCCTCTTCGATAATGGCTTCGTTCGGAATGGAGAGAAAGTCTCCCCTTTCCGTTATGATCTCCATCACGTAGTGCTTGCTGTTTTCTCGCCCAAGGCCTGCAAGAGTCGCTTCAATTACCGTGCCGCCACGCTCTTCGGAGAGGCGCGTCACCCGTGCCTGATAGATAGCAGACCTCGACTCGGGCGGAAACGCGCGGATCCGCTGCCCGATCCTTACGAACTCCGATTCCGGTGGATTGAGATAAGCGAGCAATTTCTTGCGGTCTTTATCGATCGTCCCGGCCGTACGCACCCAGGTCTGGACCGGCCGAACGGAAACCGCCGTCAGTGTCAACGTGAGATCCGTGGCCTGCGACTCCGTGACGTCGGTTCCGGACCATGTGGGCCGGGTGCGATCGCGAATACTCTGGCCGTGAATCGGAACCGCCAGCACAACGAGCAGCAGGAGTCTCATTCCAGATTTAAGCCTGACGTCCATCGGCTGCTCAGTGGCAATAGTTGTCTTTGCTGTCCATGATGTGCGTACCCCATGGGAACAGGCCGACGTTGCCGACTCGCTGGATGGCGTGCGTTTTGGCGTCGATGACGACGATCTGATGATTTGTGGATTCGGCGAGGTATAGCTTCTCGTCCGCCGTATCCGTTGTCGCCGTCTCCAGCGCAATGTTGGTGCCGATGTGGATGCGGCCCGCCGGCTTCAGACTGCCCATGTTGTAAACGTAAACAAAACCGCTGCTTGCGCTGATCACAAAGGCCTTGCCGGCTGCAAAATTCACGCCGGTCATGTCGGGACCGGCTTCCAGCGTCGACACAACGCGGTTGGCCGCGGTGTCGATCTCGGTCGTGATGCAGAACTTAGCGTCCTCTCCTCCCTCTCCCGCCGGGAGAGGGCCTCAACACCAGGGACACCAGTGAAACGGCGGACGGAAGAAAGTAATGAGTCGTCCGCAAAAGATGACTCCGATCCAGCAGGCCAGTGAAATGCCACCGGCAATCCTGGCGGGAAGCGGCGGTTCATCCGTCGGGCCTGTCCGGGCGACTCCGCGGTACATCGTCAGGTAGAAGACCGCCACATTCAATCCCGCAACTCCCATGAACATTAATTTGGATTGGAATGCGGGATTGTAGATGTACTGATCCGGATAACCGGAGATAAATGTGATTCCGGTCAGCACGTTCATCACGTAGCCGAGAATTCCGAACGGTATCAACCGGTGCAGGGACGCCACGGGCAAGCGCTTCACAAGACCTATCATGCGGAGATCAAACAGGCCCACTGTCCCGATCAAGAGACACAGACCGACGAAGTGAATGCTCTCGGCGATGGGCCAGGCCCACTTCACGTTCTGCATCACGTCCGAGATGGACGTTGTTCTGAGCCAGGCCTGCAGGGACTGCACAACACTATCCAAGTGTTCTCCTCAGAAAATATGCTCCCTGAAGGATGCGTCGAGATACTTATAGGTGTAGGCAAGGAATCGTCCTGAAAACACGGCGCCGGCCCAGAGCACAAGGGAAGCCACCGCAAGAAACTTGCCGCTGGCGCCGACGGGCGTCTCCATGTCTGTTGACGCTCGAATGACATGTTTCCGGACGAGCGATGTATCGACCATCGCCATCGCGATCAGCAACAGCTTCAGATAAAAAACGGGATTCGTGAGCGCCTTCGTTGGATAAGCCAGTAACAGCAGCACACCGGAGATTGCGTTCAACCAGAAGCCAAAGCGCATCGTCGGAACAAGTCTTTCGAGAGAAGAAACAGGTACACCCCGAGCGAAACCGAGAATGCGCAAATCCATCGCGGCGTTCGTGCCTGCCAGCAGCCCCATACCGACTGCGTGCAGGGCGAGAATGGTCGGGAAAGCCAGTAGAGACGGGGATTGACTGACCCAGATTCCGATGCTGTTCTGCTCGAGCAGAATGAAAAACCCCTGCCAGTCCATAGTGGATGGCGGAGTCTACCGCAGCAGAACGAGCCCGGCAACCTGGGATCCAGAGACGGGTCGGTAAGAAGTTGTTTGCCGTCCAGGGGTGGACTGGACCAGAATTGGTTCCGCATGGAATATGCGATAAAGAAAAGTCTTCGACTGTCATTTCTTGCATTGGGCATTTCAATACTTGCGACCATTGCGGTGGGTGCCCAGGACTGGCCGCAGTTTCGCGGTTCCTCGGCCGGCGTTGCTCCCGATCACCCAAACTTGCCCGACAAGTGGAGTTCCACTGAAAACGTCGTCTGGAAGATCGATATTCCCGGCATCGGTTGGAGTTCACCCGTGGTTTGGGGCGATCATATCTTCCTGACAACCGTGGTCAATACCAGCCAACAGGAACCGCCTAAGCCGGGTTTTTATCTCGGCGACTGGCCGGCGTCGACCGCGCCTCATCGATGGATGGTGTACGACTTCGATTTCAAGACCGGAAAGATTCGTTGGGAACGAGAAGTGAGCAGCACACCCCCAGGGAGGCCCAGGCATCTCAAGAACAGCTATTCTTCAGAAACTCCCGTCACCGACGGCGAGCGAGTCTACTTCTACTTCGGCAACGCGGGTTTGTTTGTTTTCGATATGGATGGACGACCGGTGTGGTCGAAAAAGATCGGACCTTTTAAAACGCGAAACAATTGGGGAACCGGCGGTTCTCCGGTGCTCCATGGTGACCGGCTATACATCGTGAGCGACAACGACGAGCAGTCGTTTCTCGCAGCCTACGATAAGCGGACCGGCGAGGAAGTCTGGCGAGTGAATCGCATGGAGGGCACTACATGGGCCACGCCCTTCGTCTGGGAGAACGAACTGCGGACGGAGATCGTGACCTCCGGTTCAGACAAGGTGCGCTCCTACGATCTTTCAGGAAAACTTTTGTGGGAGTTTGTGGGGATGTCCACGATCAGCATTCCCACGCCGTTCAGCCGCTTCGGGCTTCTTTACATCAGTTCCGGATACATCGCCGAACCGCTTCGTCCGGCATACGCGATCCGGCCGGGCGCGTCGGGAGACATTTCGCTCAAGCCGCCAGAGACAACGAATACCTACATTGTCTGGTCGGCGCGCACCGGCGCACCATACAACCCGACTCCGGTTGTTTACGGCGACCATTACTACACACTGTTTGATCGGGGCTTCTTCACCAGCCAGGATGCAAAGACCGGCAAGGAGATCTACCCCCGGCAGCGCGTCGCAACCGATGCGAGCGGCTTCACAGCTTCGCCATGGGCATATAACGGTAAGGTTTTCGCGATCAGCGAAGACGGCGATACCTACGTCATCCAGGCAGGAACCGAGTTCAAGGTGCTTGGTAAGAACTCACTAAACGAAATGACACTTGCGACGCCCGCCGTTGCCCACGGCAGCCTTCTCATCCGAACCGCCTCAAAGCTCTACCGCATTTCGGCAGCAGGGCGCTGATTAGTTACTGATCACTCGAGTTCCCGCTCCGCGAACACCCGCATCGCATCGGCCATGAAAAGGGCCAGCTTTGGATGCTCCGGATCGTGCGCCGCGAACGCCTTCTTCCACTCGAAGCCTGTGTACCCCTCGCCCAGCCCCGTGTAGGACTCGCGGTTCGGGGTCCAGAACTTCTTCAGCCAGGAGTGGTGCCGACGGATGATCGCCTGCACTCGCGCAGATCCGGCCGCGGCGCGTTTCGCGAGCTCGGCCGCGAGGTCGCGGCAGATCGCGTCCCACTCCTTCCCGTTTTTCTCCCAATCGGCCTTCGTGAACTTCTTCACGTTCTTCTGGGACTCGAGCCATGCCTGGTTGTCGACTCCGAACCTGTTCCTGATGTACTCCTCGTACTCGGCCTGCTTCTCGGGTGCGAAGCCCTGGTAGAGGTCCTTGTCCTTCATTTTGGTTTTCATGCGCTTGCCTCCTTTGAGTTTGTCCACGGTCTGATCGATCGTGCGGATGAGCTCGCCCATCCGGGCCCGTTCCTTGAGCAACACCTTCCGATGCGCCCGGAGCGCCTCGACTCGGTCGAATCCCGGGCGGCCCACTACGGCCTGGAGCTTCTTCAGTTCGAAACCGAGCTCGCGGAAGAAGAGGATCTGCTGAAGCGCGAGCAATTGATCTGCTTCGTAATATCGGTACTGGTTCTCGCCCACCCGCGCGGGTTTGAGCAGTCCGATCTCGTCGTAGAAGTGCAGCGTTCTCACGCTGACGCCGGAGAGTTGCGCGAGCTCTTTTACCGTGTAGGCCATTTCTCGATCCTTCCTGAGACCAAAGATAGGGCCTCACGTAACGTGAGGGTCAAGGCTTTCTATTCGGTCAACGTCACTACATCTCAAAGAGTCTCCCATCGTTTAACGATTGGAGTTGACAGTCGCGAGCCTGCGGAATGATACTGACCCATCGTTATTCGATGGGAGCCTCAAGCGATGGCGTTAACCGCTTCGATCGCAAACATCGATTTCATCCTGGCTGAAGGAGCATCCCCGTGGAGTGAACCCTCAATACAGGCAGTGCGCGAAAAAACCGTGGTCGAGGGTGGCGGCTCGCCGGCGCTCCACTCGGATCAGTTCAGTCTCTTCTTTTCCGACGGCCCTGGTAATCGGGCAACGGATGTGACCTTTATAGATGGACCACGAAAGCGGGCAACCACCTCGACGCGCCTTGAAAGGTCTATCCAGGGGTTTGAAATGGTAACCAGCGTCGTTCCAATGCCGGCGTTCCCGGATGGCGCATTTCGGCTCTTCGTTCGAGACGGCCTCTACCGTGTTATCGAGCCTGCTCCCCCGGCGAGTCCGAGTCCCAGCCACTCCCAGCAGGGACGCTACTATGTGAAGGCGATGTCGTTCGGAACCCTGGACCTGATGAAGGACTTGATGAGGGTCCAGGGGCCTGACGCGAACGAGTTGGTGATAACACTGGCGAAGTGTACCGCCGCAACGCAGGATCCACTCTGCGCTTAGCTGTCGCTCCGGTTTGACAGTGCCGTTGCAAGTCGCAATACTAGCGACAGCGTGCGACAGGGCACCACCGACCCGCGGCAAGGGAACAAATCCCACCTGCTTCGATTCAGACAGCGTGCTCTGAATCTTCTTTCAGCCTGTATCAGCGGGTCACAGGCGCTCATGAAAGGAGATCGCCATGACCACATCGAAGCTTCCTGTTCGTCCATCCCTTGACTCTCTGCGTAAGCAAGCGAAGAAACTGGCGCGCGACATTGCTAGCGGCGATGCAGCTGCCATCGCCCGTGCGCGTGCTCAGTTGCCTCAAGCCGAGCTGCCGTTGTCACAACGTGATGCCCAGCTGGTGCTGGCGCGCGAATATGGCTTTCCAGGCTGGCAGGACCTGGTGAAAGAAGTAAAGCTGCGTCTGGGCAGAGGACTAGAGTGGGCCGTATCCGAAGCACGCCGCATCATCCATGACAATGACATCGAAGGTCTGCGGCAGCTGTTGGCGGACTATCCGGCGCTACTGTCGTGGAGGGCGGATGAAAACCACGGCGGGCTGCTCGGGATGGCTACCGAATCCTACGGCTCCAGCGCCGAACCGGCCCGCGAGCGGGTCTTCACGCGCAAGGTATGTGCCGAGTTCCTGATCGATGCCGGCGCTGTGGTCGCGCCGTCGGTATGCGATGACCTCGTTGCGGCCCGCGCCAGGGGGTTGCTCGATCTCTTCCACCGCAGAGGCCTTCTTCCGCGATCGCTCAAGTTCTTTGCCGCGCTCGGCGACGTCGATGGCATTCGCGCATGTCTCGACACGAATAGCGACGATCTTGCTGCGGTGAACCAGGCGTTCCTGTGTGCCTGCGGTTTCCAGCACACGACCGCAGCGGCGATGCTCCTTGATCGGTCCATCACGCTCGATGCCGAATTGGGAAGGCGGATCGATAGCGGGCCGGGACGTTCCGCATTTGTAGAATACGTCGTCGCAAACGGGCTCGACTTGACCAACCACGGCCCGGCCGGGCTCTGGCAGGCTTTCGTCAGGGAACAAGTCGCGCGGGCGGTGAACGACGACGACCTGACATCCTTTGTCGGTGGATTGCGGCGCGAAGCATGGATGTTGGCAGACGCATACGTGAGTTTCCAGGCCGGATTGATCGGCCGGGCAGTGCTGAGTGATCGCGCCGCTTTCATTGCCGCTCTTCTGGATTTCGATCCCGCGATACTGCACTGTCGCGTGCCGCCGCGATCACAGGCCATTGAATTCGCGTTCACGTACGCGAAGACCCATCTGCTTCCGGTGCTGCTGCGCATCTGGCGCCTGTCCGACGATCTGCCAACCGCAGCCGGGAACGGTGACCTCGCAAGCGTGAAACGCTGGTTCGACGCGGCGGGCAAGCCTGCACTCGGCGATCTCGCGAATCATCATTCTGCCGCTAACAGTCCCAACACCCACCTGGAAAAGCTGATCTGGGGCGAGCCCAGTGTGCAGCACGTTCTCGACACCGCGCTGGCGTGGGCGGTCATTAACAACCACTTCGAGATCGCTGACTTTCTTCTCGCGCACGGCGCCGATATCAACACGAGATGGAGCTCCCATGAGCCCGCCTCCATCCTGCATGAACTGGTCGGGCATCACAAAAATTATGAAGCCATGCAATTCCTCGTCGACCGCGGCATCGATATGACGATCTGCGATTATCGATGGGGCAATACCGCCCGGGGTTGGGCAGCTTACTTTAAAGACGAGAAGATGGCGCAGTGGCTGGCCGACGCGCAACAACGGCGGGAACAGGCATCGCACTGAAGCGACCAGTGGGTGGTAAAATCCGCGAGAGGTCAATGATGACATTTCGGCTGTTACTGCTCGTCTTGCTCGTCATGGTGGCGTCCGGCCAGGATCAATCTGCTTCACAACCACTCTTCACTGCCATTCACCGCGGATCTGTTGCGGATGTCGAGCGGCTCCTCAAGAGCGGGGTGTCCGCGAACGCGATGGATGGCGAAGGAACGCCGGCTTTGATGGCGGCGACGTTATTCGGCAATGTTCGGCTGATGCAGCTGTTGCTGGATCATGGTGCAGATCCGAATCGGGCAGGCCCTGCCGGAACCACGGCGTTGATGTGGGCTGTGCCTCATAAAGGCAAAGTGCAACTCCTTCTGGCCCGCGGGGCGAACGTGAATGCGAGGTCGGAATCACAGCGGACTGCACTGCTTGTAGCCGCGTATTACCCGGGAACAGTCGAACTGTTACGTTACCTGCTCGATCAAGGCGCAGATTTGCGAGCGCAAGACCGTGCCGGGGCTAACGCTCTATCACTCGCGACGCGTGCGGCCGATGTAGAAGTCGTCCGCTTCCTGGTCGGGCGTGGACTGGATGCCGGCTCGCTCAGTTCTGCGGCCCAGCGCGTTGCATTTACACGCCCCGATCTTCCGACTACGGAATACCTGGCAACGCACATTTCAAAACCACCACCCGAACTATTGATCGCAGCCTCCGCGTGGCTGCCTGTCGCACCGCTTGCGCGCTGGATCGAACTCGGAGTGAACGTGAATACAAGCGTTCCAGATGCATTTGCAAGGACGGCATTGCTGACGGCCGTAACATCCGAGACGGCAGGAGCGGGTACTCTCGAGCTGTTGCTGAGTCATGGAGCCGATCCGAATGCGGCCATGTCCGAAGGCGAATCACCACTAGACTGGGCGATATATAAAGGAGACCGGGCGAAGATCCAGATCCTGGAGAAATATGGCGCCAAACAGGGCAAAGGGCCACGGTCCGAAGCAATCAACCCTCCACCGAAGAACACGAACACCGATGGGCGGGTTGCGCTCAGCCGTGGCATCCCGAGGCTGCTGGACGTTGCGCCAACGTTCCGCGAAAAAACGCCGAATGGATGCATTTCCTGCCATCACAACACCATGCCGGCGCTCGCCGCAGCCGCTGCGAAAGCGAAGGGAATCGGTATCGATGACGTCCGCGCTCGAAAGAACCTGGACGATCTTTTTACTTTCTTCAAGAGCAACGCGCCCCGAATGATGCTCGGGGATCCCGCAGTAGGCGGTGATGCAATTACCGCTGGATACACGCAACTGGCGCTCGCAGCCAATGGATACGGTCTGGACACGGTCACTGCCACCATCACCCACTGGCTGCTCGCCCGGCAGATGCCTGCCGGCAATTGGATCGGTACAGCAAATCGGCCACCCTCGGAATATAGTTCCATCACCCACACTGCCCTTGCCGCAGGCGGCTTGAAGGCGTACACGCCGGCGGCCCGGCTGGATGAAGTCGCGGAGAGTTTGCGGCGTGCCCGGCGATGGCTGCTGCAGGCGCAACCAAAGTCCTCGGAAGAACGTGCGATGCGTTTGATGGGTCTTGTTTGGACAGATGCGCCACGCGATCGCATCTCTGCCGCACTGAAAGAAATTCGCGATCATCAGGAGCCTGATGGTGGATGGTCGCAGTTCGGCCGCACGCCGCCGGATGCATACGCCACCGGCCAGTCGTTATATGCCTTGCATGCGGCAGGCATGCGCGCGACAGACAACGTATATCGCAAAGGTGTGCGATTCCTTCTCGAGACTCAGTATCCGGATGGTACGTGGCTCGTAAAGACGCACGCATTTCCCGTCCAGCGATATTTCGAAAGCGGCTTTCCATTCGGCCGGCATCAATGGATCTCGACAGCCGGAACGAGTTGGGCCGTTCTTGCCATCGCACAGACACTCGCGCCCGCCTTTTAGGGCCCTTCACAAATTTGCAGCGATAAGCGGTTTGGGCATAACATCGAGCGCACCAATTCCCAAAATCATCGGCTCCGTTCGAGAAGAAGGAGGACGCATGTCACGCAGTGTCGCCAAAACGCTTGTCATGCTGACGGTCGTTGTCTTCTGCGTCCCGTTATGGGCGCAGTTTTCAAGCTCCATCGATGGACGGGTAGTTGATGCCACACAGGCAATCGTGCCGGGCATCACGCTGACCCTGGAGAATCCCACCACGGGCGTCGCGCTGACGACGAAGACATCCGAGAACGGTTACTTCCGTTTTCAGTCATTACCTGCGGCGGTGTTCAAGTTAACGGCATCGGCGCCGGGGTTCAAAACAACGACGATTGCGGATGTTCAACTCGAAGTTGGACAAACCAGAAGCGTGAATGTCGTGCTCGAAGTGGGAGCCGGGGAAACTGCGATAACGGTAGAGGCGCAGCCGACCGCCGTCGATTTGTCCGAAGCGAAGGTATCCGGTGTCGTCGAATCGCGCCAATTGACGGACCTCCCGATCCCGGGCCGAAACTTCCTTGCGCTCCTCGCTCTCACGCCGGGCGTGACCGGTGATCCGGGCCGCGCGGACGTATTCGGCTCGGAGCCGCAAATCGCCATGAGCGCGGCGGGACTGCGTGGCGAGCAGAATGGTTTCGCGGTCGATTCGGGAAGCGTCACGTCCATGGTTCGTCATGGCCGCACGAATCTCCAGCCGAACGCGGAAGCGATTCAGGAAATGCGCATCACCGTAAACAACTTCTCCGCCGAGCACGGAGGCGACGCGGGCGCTTCGGTGAACGTCGTAACGCGTTCCGGAGGCAACGATTATCACGGCTCGATCAGCGCGTTCCACACCGACAACGTCCTGCAATCGCGGAGCCTGTTTCAGAACACGCGGAATCCCAACACGGGCCGGATCATTCCCGTTTTCCGGCGCAACGAGTACACCGGCGGTTTCGGCGGGCCTCTGCAGAAGAACCGGACCTTCTTTTATGGATCCGCCGATATCCTGCGACAGGTTTCGGCCGCCAACGACAACTCCGTCGTCGAGACTCCCGAGTTCACGAACTTCGTGGCGCAGCGTTTTCCGAACAACAAGTCGGCGTTCCTGCTGAAAAGCTTTCCGGCCGCCTTCGTTCCCTACACCAACTTCCGGACGGCCGGCACCATTCTGGGCATCAATTGCGCGATCCTGGCGTCGCCGTCAACGACTGTCAACTCGCCGATCGGACAGATTCCGTGCGACCTCCCGGTCACCGGCGAAGGCGTCACACCGATCACAGCGCCGCGCGAAGGCACGCAGTGGAGTGTGCGCGTTGATCACCAACTGCGGGAAAAGGACCGTCTTTACGTCAGCGTGTTCCGCAACATCGAAGAGACGCTCGATGGGAGCACAATCCGACCCCAGTTCAGAGTTCCGTTTCCGATCAAGAACTGGTACACGAACATCAATGAAACGCACACCTTCTCTTCGAATCTGCTGAATGAAGTCCGCCTGACGTTCGTTCGCGTCGATGGCGATATCCGGTGCGCGCAATGCAACATCCCGGACACGATCTCGATTACCGGCGGCATGGCGAACTTCGGCAAGGGCGGCCCGGTGCCCTTTATCCAGAACAACTATCATGTGAACGATGTGCTCTCGTGGATCAAAGGCTCGCACAGCGTCAAAGCCGGATTCACGTTCTCCAAACTGCAAAGCAACTGGAAGCCGACAGCGAGTTATCAACGTCCCATTTACAACTTTTTGAACGTCTGGGAGTTCGTGAACGATGATCCGTTCTCGCAGGCCAATATCGGATTAAACCCGCGAGACGGATCGGTCATCACGCCCGATGTGGCCGAGCGGCAGAATACGATTTCGGTTTTCGTGGACGATAATTGGAAGATCCTTTCGAATTTGAGCGTGCAGTTCGGCCTGCGCTGGGAGACGTATGGCAAAGTAGGCCAGAAGACGCTCGGCAATAATGTGCAATGGAGGAGCGGGACGGATCTCTTCAGCCGCATCGCGGACGGCAAGAACCTCACGGGCTACAACATCCTCGACCATCCCGATATGAACAATTTCGCTCCACGCTTGAGCTTCGCCTGGGATCCCAGCAAGAGCGGAAAACTTTCGATTCGAGGCGGCGGCGGCATTTTCTACGACACACTGCCGTCGCAGTTGTACGGCGGCGGCCACTACACTCCGCCGATTTATATGATCATCACCGCGTCGAGGCAGACGGCTCCGTTGCTGCCGGTTTACGGTTTTGGGCAATCGAGTCAGGATCCATTCCAGTTTCCACGCCCCGCCGGGCTGGAGCGCGCGATCGGACTCGACGAGCGAAACGGATCGACGTTCGTGCGCGCGAACATTTCATGGGTCGATCCGGAACTGCGCAATTCCTACACGATGAATTATTTTCTCGGCGTGCAGTACGGCCTCACACCGTCGACAACAGTCGAAGCCAACTACGTCGGCAACATGGGAAGGAAACTGTATGGGAAGTGGAACATGAACCGGTTCTCCGGAGACTTGCTGACCGATAATGTGCTGAACCGCTTGAACCCGAGCTTCGGCAACATTGACTATGGGCAATCGAACCTGAACTCCTCCTACAACGGCGGTAACTTTACGATCCGCCAGCGCGCCAACCGTGGATTGCTTTATCAGGTGGCGTACACGTTCGGCAAAGCGCTCGACTACGGAAGCAGCTTCAGCGGCGGCTCCGTGCTGATGGTGGATGTTCAGAATCTTCGGCTCAATCGCGGACTCGCCGATCAACATCGCGCGCAGAAGCTGGCGTTGTCGGCGATTTACGAAATTCCGATGCCTGCGCAATCCGCCCTGTTGAAAAGAATCGCCGGCGGATGGCAGATCAGCGGCACGGGCACTTTCCAATCCGGCGGGCCGTTCACAGTCACGTGCGGCGATCCGTTTCGTCCCCTGACAGACGCCTCAGGCAAGATCGTCGGCAACTCGGGCTGCGATTACAATGCAGATGGAACAACCAACGACCGCCCCAATATGCCTGCGTTCGGCAATATGCTGGACATGTCGAAGCAATCGCTTTTGAAAGGCGTTTTCACGCGCCCCGACTTCCCCGTTCCCGGCCTCGGTCAGACCGGATCGTTGGGCCGCAACACTTTCACCAATCCCGGACTGGCGAATGTGGATCTCGCGCTGATGAAGATTTTCAGAACGCCATGGTTCGGCGAGGAGACCGCGCAGCTTCAGGTGCGCGCGGAAGCATTCAACGCGTTCAATCGCGTGAACCTCAACGGCATCAGCAACAACATGAACGCATCCACATTCGGCAGAGTCACCGGAACCGGCCCCGCGCGAAGATTCCAGTTCGGCGCCCGGTTGTCGTTCTAGGGCTGCAATTCAGAGGCTTAAGAGCACTGCATTCAATCGACGCAGCGACGGGGGCAACTTCATCGCCGCCAGGCCGCGCGTGTGGGCCGAACTGGGAGGCGCCACGCTTTGGGACATGGGACCGGACGGACGCGCTGTGATTACCGCTCCAGCAAAGACGTCCGGGACGCGGCAGGGACCCGAGCCGGAACGCCACATCGTGTTCCTGCAGAATTTTTTCGACGAGCTGCGGAGCTGCGTACCCGTGAGCGGGAAGTAAAGACGACGATTCACAAGTTGAAGGGAGTCTAGCGGTCGAAGGGAAGCAGTTTGAACCGCTTTCGCTTTCCGATGCGCAACGAACGGAAGTGACGCTGATCGAGTGTAAGGACTTCAGCGGCGCCATGCCGTTCGGCAAGGACAACGATCGAAGCATCGGATAGACCGATCTCCAGATCGGAGTATCGTTCGACCACTTCCCGGGCGCGTCCAACGTCGGAGGCTCCAAACGGCTCCAACTGGTATGCCCCTCGGGCCACTTCCTCCAGCAACGCGGATTGAGCCTCATGACCGATGTTCCGGGCCAGCAAATAGTCGAGTTCGGCCAAGACGAAAGGAGACAGGAACAGCGGCGGCGCCGACTTGAGGAGGGCTGCAGCGCATTCCCGATGATAGCGCTGGCTTTCGTCGAGCGCCGCGAGCAAGCCGCTGGTGTCCAGCAGGATCAAGACTCCCCGAATCCGGAGAGCGCATCGTCTACCCGCTCGGCAAGCCGGGGCTTGCCGCTCTTGAATAGGGGTAAACGCGGGCGGGGAGGAGCGGCCGATGTAGTCAGTATCCGTAGCGCTTCGCGAATCAACTCGGCCTCGCTTACCCCACGAACTGCGGCTTCCCGTCCCAGGGCCTTCTTCACGTCGTCGGGAATATAGACCGTCGTCTTTCGCATGCCATACATCTTACCATATACGAATTCCGGCTACCGGCGGCCAGCCCGTACGGCTGACCGAACTGAACAAGTCGAGAGGCGAGACGGCGCTCCGCAACCGGGGTTCCTTCCCGACGGCATTCATTTCCTGTACTTCGTTGTCAGTTCGAAGTGTTGTCCTGAGCGCCCCGTAGGAGAACGCCTCAACTAAAGGCACCTTGGTGTCTTTGTGTTTCCTCACTCCCTTTGAATTCATCTTCCCTAACCGCGCGCACTTCGTTGATTCCAGACGAAACGGTGCTGTCATAGACCCCGCCTGCAGTTGGCTCCTCGATTGCAGACAAGCCTTTGGTCCGGATTGTCGACGATATGTTTCAGCAAACACCACTGATCGAGAGCCCATTCGCTGCGCTGACGTTCATCGCTGCCCCGGCGTTGTTGACCAACGCATCCTCAGTGTTGGCGATGAGCACCATTAACCGCATGCTGCGCACGCGAGACCTCATGCTGGAGCTTTATGCCAAGTCCGAGGCAGGCGGGCTATCCGAGACCGAAGCGGCACGTCTCATCGAGCAGGTCAATCGTGTCGAAAAACAGGCAATCCTCATGCTTGCCGCGCTGCGCTCGATCTATGTTTCGCTTGCCGCTTTTTCAGCTGCGACGTTAGTGACGTTGCTCGGCACGGCTTTCGGTTCCTTCAATCGTGAGGTTCTCTTTACTGGCCTGGCTGGATTGGGTCTCTTTCTCGGGTTTGTGGGACTAGGCGGCCTCGTGCTGGGAAGCACGCATCTCCTGCGTGCGACACAGCTGTCCCTCATCGGTACTCGCGAAGAGGCGAGTCGTATTCGCGCACGCCAGGCATTCAAAACCTGAATTCCGCACCGGAATGTATGCTGTGATTAAAAGCGTATGACGCTACTGTCCGCCCCGGGTGGCCTCGACGGGATCGATGGCTCGCGTTCCGGCAAGAGCAGCGTTGTTCGTTCCCCAGTTTGGGATTTCAGTGCCGGTGTAGGTGACGGTTTCGCCTGCGTTGACCATGTACTGGATGTCTTCCATCCCGTAGCCGGGCCACCAAAACTTCGCCGGCATTTGTACACGCCTCACATACCATCGTGTTGTGCTGCCATCCGAGTTCTGCACTAAAAGATAAATGCCGCCGCCGGCGGAGCCAAACGTTTTCATGCTGAGTTTACCGGTGACGGTCAACAGTTTTCCTGGAACATAGGGAAACCCAGCGGTGGTCCTTACAATCGTGAAGTCGACATTGTTGACTACAGTACCCGCAGCCACTGTAACCACGTGCGGGTTCGCCGCCATCGCAACGTCGGAAAAGAATCTCGGGAGGTTTACGGGGCCCGAAACGATGTGATATCGGCCCGGCGCGAGGGCTTCAATGCGATAGCGACCGTCACCATCGGTAACGGTACTTGCAGCGACCTTTTCTCCAGCCAGCCACGCCCGATTCGCCGGATTCGGCGGCGTGACGACAATCGCCGAAATGCGAGTTCCGGCAGATGGAATCCCTTCCGCCCATAGTGCCTGTCCGGAAACAGTTCCCGCGCCTTGAACGGGTTCTGCCGCCGCAGCAATCGAAGGGTCCGCCAGAAGAAGCGTTGCAAACTGGACAGCGGCGACGCACTGCACCAGCACCGCTAATACCGGGATGAGTTGCGGGGGATACCTCCACGTCATTCGCTCCACTCTCCGAAGAATCCGCAATACGCGACGCATTTCTTATCCTCCCCTGACTACGTGAACTAAGGCAACGCGAAAACGTAAAGCGCATGTCCGCTATTCGGCACTCGGATCTCCGGCGTCAATGTGGATGGCACACCACGTGGACTTCCGCCGCCGAGGCCCGTCGCGACGGCGATGTATTGCTTTCCATCCACGGAAAAGCTTATCGGATACCCCTGTACGGACGTTGCAAGAGACGTTTCCCACAACACGCTGCCGTCGCGCACGTTGACCGCCTTGAACTTTCCGGCAAGGTCTCCGGCGAAGGCGAGCCCGCCGGCGGTCGACAATACGGATGTCAGGAATGACGCGCGCTGCTCCAGCGACCACGTCTGTCTCATCGTGTCGACATTGAAGGCCCCGAGTTTGCCGACGTTGCCGTTAGTGCCGGGCATCTCGTAAAAGCGCCGGTCGGCGGCACCACCGCTTCCACCGCCGGCCACCTGCTCGATTTTCTGAGGGCGAAGCGCAGCACAACTCTGGCTCAACGGAATAATCATCTGACGTGACGGCGCATGAAAGCTCATCGCGTGCCAGTTCTTGCCGCCGGCCGTGCTCGGACACGAGTCAATCCACTCGCCGATCTCGGCATTGAGGATGTCCTCCCGGTAGCGTGGGGTTCCAGTCTCCGGATTAAAGCTCGCCCAAACGTTCTGAAAGACAGTCTCGACGTGCCCCCTGTACTCACCGGTGACACGATTGTGTTTCCAGAGCACGCCGTCCTTTCCGGCCGAGAACACCAACTTTTCATCGCCCGAATTGATCAGCACACGCTCGAAAACGACATCGAGATCCAGGGCCTCTCCAGGCGCATGGGAGTAATACCACGCTAATTTCCCGGTGCTTGCGTCGAGAGCGATGGTCGAACTCGAGTAGAGTGCAGCGGCTTCGCGCTGCATGCCGCGGCTTACCGGCATCCACGGTTTCGCCTGTGCCGTCCCCCAATATGTGAGGTTGAGTTCCGGGTCGTAGGAGCCGGTGATCCAGGTCTCGGCCCCGGCGCGGAAAGTGTCGGGGAGACCGCTCCACGTGTTGCCACCCGGTTCGCCGGAAAGTGCGATCGTTCGAAAACGCCAGACCTGTTTCCCGTTCGCTGGATCATAGGCACTGATGAAGCATTTCTTCTCTTCATAGACCTGGCATGTGCCCATGCCCTGGATGATCAAGCCATTGGCAATCAGCGGTCCGCTGTTACTGGCATACGCATCGGGCATCTGGACCTTCCAGACCTGCTCCCCTGTTCGTGCGTCGAGTGCCACCAGAAACGCATCCTGTCGGGTTACTGCCCAACGCGCCATGCTGTGAAAGATCAACATGTTCCTGTACAGCGCGAGACCCCTCGGGGCGACATCGGCGCCGACGCGATGCTCCCAGATCAACCTTCCGATCCGCGCGTCCAGTGCCTGGACAACGCCTCCGGTGTTGGCGAGATAGAGCGTCCCGTTGTAAACGATCGGGGCCGGCTGATTCGTGCCGCCCTCCCGCATCGGCCACATCCAGGCAAGCTTGAGCGTCTTCACGTTATCGGCGCTTATCTGAGTGAGCGGACTGTAGCTCGTGGCGCTGTAATCGTGGCGCAGCATCAGCCAGTCGCTGGGGGGCGGGTTGCGCAATATCGCGTCGGTAACGGGTACAAAGTTCTGGACGGTCCCGCGTACGGTCAGACCCGTCCGGGTCTCATCCGGACTGGTCGCGTTGTTTCCGCGTCCCTGGGAGAGCGTAATCGACAGAGCCACTCCCGCACAGAGAAGCAGAAGCAACGTTAAAAGGGACAGAAGGCGTCTCGAAGAGATCATGGTCTGCTCTTTTCGTTTGTTGTGCAGTTAGGGCGGCGATTATAGCCGAGCGCGAGTCGTTGATCGAATGCTCGGATATGTTAACGGATCGAGCGGACTGATTTGAATAACAACGACTTCATGAAGCGCGTCCGCCCGACAGATGCGCCGCCCGCCGATCCGATACTTTCCTGATAGGCAGTTTCAGAGCCTAAAACGGCTCTCCGGGCCGAGGTGCGCCCGGCAGCTCAAAGCCTCGTTACGAAATGCCAACTCTTTCCCAAAAAACTAGACCACTCGTTTGTTTTCTTGGGCGCGCCCCGCAGGAGAACGCCTCAACGTAACGCCCCCACTGCGACATTTGGGGCAAGCTGACATCTTGCCCCTCTCGCCTAAAATCCTACCCACGATCCGTCACTGTTGCTGAACGTCGGCAGCCATCCGGTCGGTTTGGGTTACAGACCCAAGGCCTCATCGCAGAGAAGTGGTACCGGCGCTGCTCACCGGAGTGTCCGCCCATTGTCGTCTTCGTTTACGACTGAGCGAACAGCCTATCCAAGAGTGGCCTTGATCCGGCGAACTCCCGCGGAAGATGCCTCTTCCTTCTCGATCTTGAAGACGCCCATTTCTCCCGTACGGGTGACGTGCGGACCGCCGCAAACTTCCTTGCTGAAATAGGCGTCGGTGGGCTGGTCCCCAATGAAATAAACCTTGATCTTGTTTCCCAGAGCGGCATATTTGTCTTCGAACAAACCGATCGCGCCGCGCCGTTTCGCTTCATCGATATCCAGAATCTCGAAATGGACGGGCAGATCCTCGTGAATCCGTCCATTGACGATGTCCGCCACTTTTTGAATTTCCTCGGCTGTCATTTTGGCCGGATGAGAAAAATCGAAACGCAGACGCTCAGGCGTGATGTTGCTTCCCTTCTGTGCGACGTGGGGACCCAGCACCTGTCGAAGCGCCTCATGCAACAAGTGGGTTGCCGTATGCAACCGGACGGTCTTTTCCGAATGATCGGCCAGGCCTCCGGCAAATTTCTGGGCTGAACCTGCGCGGGAAAGCTCCTGGTGTTTCCTGAACTCCTGTTCAAAGACGACACGTTCCACCTGCTGGCCCTTTTCCTGCGCGAGTTCCTCAGTCAATTCGAGCGGAAAACCAAAGGATTGATACAGGTTGAAAGCATCCGACCCCGAAACCGAACCCGTTCCGGCAAACATCCTTTCAAATTCCTTCAGCCCCTTCTCGAGAGTGGTTTTGAACCTGGCCTCTTCCCTGGAGAGTTCGTTCCCGATCTGATCACGCCGCTCGATGAGCGACGGCCAGGCCCCCGAATACGTCTCAATGTACGCGGAAGCCACCGATGCACAGAAAGCGCCTCTCACGCCCAGCGTATGCCCAAACCGGATCGCCCGGCGGATCAGCCGGCGAACGTAATAGCCCTGGTCCTTGTTGGACGGCAGGACTCCGTCAGCAATGAGGAATGTCGCGGCGCGAAGGTGATCGAGCATCACACGGAACGCATAGGCGTCAGGCCCATCAGGACCTGACGCGCCATACGACTTGCCACTCGCCCTCTCGATTTCGAATCGAGCCCGGTCGAACAGGTCGATCTTGAAAACATCGGGATCGTCGATAAGGGCCGCAGCCATACGCTCAAGACCGCCGCCGAAGTCGACGTTGGCTTTCGGCAGAGGCTCGAATCCCTGTTCCGTCTTCTTGTACTGCATGAAAACGTTGTTGCCGATTTCAAGAAAACGTCCGCAGTCGCAGTTGACGTGACACGGCTTGTCCTTGAATGCGGACCTCTCATGCAGCCCGTGGTGGGCGCCGAAATCCCAGAACATCTCCGAATCCGGCCCGCCGGGCTCCCCGACGGGCATGGCGCCGGGAACGCCCGTCCGCGACCACCAGTTTTTCTTTTCATCGTAGAAAACAATCCGATCCTTCGCGTCGATGCCGACCCTGGAAAACTGTTCGGTCCAGAGCGCCGCTGTTTCTTCATCCCTGGGAATGCCGATCTTCGGATCTCCGGCAAACACCGTCACGTACAGACGAGCGGGATCCAAACCGAGTTCCCGGGTCAGAAACTCAAACATCCATTCGATTTGTTCTTTCTTGAAATAGTCGCCAAGTGACCAATTCCCGAGCATCTCAAAGAACGTCGTGTGGCGGTTGTCCCCTACTTCCTCAATGTCCTGAGAACGGAAACATTTCTGGCTGTCAGCGAGCCGTGATCCGTTGGGGTGTGGTTCTCCAAGCAGAAACGGCACCATGGGCTGCATGCCGGAACCGGTGAACAAGGTGGTCGGGTCATTCTCCGGAACCAGAGAAGCCGAGGGCAAAATCACGTGTGCCCTTGCCTTGAAGAAGTCGATGTATTTCTGGCGAATTTCGCTTACGGTCATAATGCTCATGTTCCAAACAAAGATAGGTTGGATGACCTTGATCGGCAATGGGATTGATCCGGCAAACTGCTGCCGGCTAAACACGTAACCCCGGAGGAGACCGCGCTGCAGGAGTTTTACCGGCTTCGAGAGTCCCGTTTCGACTATACGACTGCCGCGCATTGGGACGATTACTACGCGCGTATGTCGGCCTACCTCATGCACCCGGAGTCTGACATTCGCCGCGCGGCACTGGAGCGTCTTTCAAGAGCTGTCATGTACGCTGAGAGGCAATCACAGATCTCAGCGGAGCATTCAACGGAACGATTGAACTGGTTGATCCGTCTTATCGATGAAGCGAATGTTTCCTTCGGGGACACTGCGTCGGCATTCTTACGCGAGTTGAGGTTTAAAGTTGAGGATCAGCCTTTCGACAGCTTGCTCCGCGAGTTATTGCACCGCTGGCTAAAGAAAGTTCCAAAAGGCGTTTCTCCCGACATGATCCGGGGAACGTTAATTTTACTTGGCGACTGCGGATCAACATGGGACAAAGCGGCGCCGCAGTGGCTCCGGTACCTCGATGACCCGTCAGACTACGTTCGCGCGTGCGCTGCAAAAATGCTCGGTGAGTTTTGCGGTACAGCGACGGACCCGAGCGCAGAACAACTCTTCGCGCTGATTAAGCCAAAGGAGATCGCTCGCCCCGGCATTGCAGGACCTTTCTGGACCAGCCGACAATTCAGTCACGAGGGCGTCCCGGACATCGTCGAGTGGATGATGGAGATTCTCGAAAAACGGTCGACAAGCGAACCGTCTGAGATTCCCTACAACGGTGTTGATTTCTATCTGCATGAGCTGTGCGCCAGATCTTTGGACGCGATCGAACGCATGCTCCGGTATGGACATAAATGGCTCGCACTTGAAACCGCCACAGAGACGCCTGGAGTAGTCGAAGGAATGAGGGATATCCTGCTTCGTCTTGGTGAAGATCCCGACACGGCATTTGCACAAGACGCCTGGGAGCATTTAGCGCGCTACTATCACTGCCACCATCCTCGAGCCAAAGAATGCGATGCCGTTTGCGCCTACCCGAATTGGTCGCCGGGGGCCGATGCGTTCGTAATCCGCCAGGGCTTCGGTAAGATGTGGCGCGACGTCATGGTGCTCTATCCGACGGCGAAAGAATCGTGGGCCGACAAGACCGCGTGGGAACTGATTGACCTGGCGTTACCGCCGGCCCTCAGGGGAGAGGTCACCGTGCACATCCTGGCGTCTTCGGAGGCTGCGGGGCCAGTTCGCTTCAGATCCTCTGTGGATTTCGAGTTCGCATCGGGAGCCCGTGTGACATTAGATGGAGACCCTGACCGGAAGGTATGGAATCGCGTGGAGATCATTGGACGCGGTCTCCAGGACCGCTGGGATCCAAGACCTTCTTCACGTTAATTCTCCGTGGGCTTCTCTACATGATCGATTACCAGCACCTTGATCGGGGCTTTCGTCGATTCCAACTTCAGACCAACTGACGCGAGAGCCGCGGACAAAGCGGAAGGAGTCAGCCCGCTGAACGGATTGAGAGGGATTCGGGCGTCCTGGTCGTCCTCATACTCGATCGTGAAATCGTAATCCCCTTTCAGATTGGTTCGATCAATGACCGGCCGGTCAAAGAAAAATGCGAAGGAGCGGGCGGCTTCCTCCATCGAACTCGCCTGGAAGTTGAAGCGCGTCCGCAGAGTTCCATTCGGCATCGGAACCGTGGTCAGTCCGCCACCTCCCTGAGACTCGATCAAGGTGCCGTCGGCCGCCTTGGAGTCCGCTTGAGCTTTGGTCCGTTTTTCCCGACCGTCAGCACGTAGACAGGAAGGTCTTTGGTTTCCCAGTGCACCTTCAGACGAAATCGATCCTCCAGCAGCGCCTGCAGCATGAGGTTGAGTTCCGACGAATCTTTCCGGGGTGAGTTGGTGTCCCTCGTGACCGCGACTCATTGTGGACCGATCGATCGGTTTGACCGACGCCACTTCGAATGCAGGACGTGGCTTGCCCTGGGGACTGAGGATCGCTGACTAGGCAGCAGCAGCAATCCCAGCCGTTGCAAGCACTGCTTTTTTAGCGAACTCTAATCCATGTGCGATTCGTGTGCGCATAATTGAGGTAATAGACACGACCAACTCGTGATTCGTTCAACTGAGGATCGAAGAATAATCATCGCAGTTCAAGCACCGAACGGTAAGTTCGGATGCGACCGTCTCCATAGGCCTTGATGAAATCCGTCATCGGGTCGAGCAGCGGGAAAAAGTCGCCGGCAGACTTCAAAGCCGGCAATTCACCAGCCTGCCTTTCAATGCCGAACGTTTTCAGAATGCTGTGAGACCAAGTCCCGCACGGAAAAGCAGTTTCATAGTTCAATCCGGTAGTGGTCTGTCTGCACTATCGACGACGAGGATTTCGACGGCAGAACGCCGCGGTTCCAGTTTGAGGCCAAGACCCTCAATAGCAACGAAGATGCTCGGGGCATCAGGGCTTGGGGGAACTATCGGCTGGCCGTTATAAGGCTTTATCGACGTTGGATCGAACCTCATGTCGATGTCGTAATGGGCATCGAGGCCGGTCTCATCCAACACCGGGCGGTCTACCATGTTGCCCAGGGTTGCAGCCAGATCAGCCATCGTCGCGTTTCTCGCCATCAACTTACCGGGCGCGACACCCATGCCGCTGCCGGTGGCCTCTGAGATTCGTAGCTTGAGACCGGAGGTTCCGATAATGAGGGCGTACACGGGCATCTCTTTGGACTCGCGATGCAGTTTTAGCTTGAATCTATCCGCGAGCAAAGTCTGGAGCATCGTCCGCATTTCTTTCGTTGTCGCTGGAGCCTGCGTTCTGCCCTCAAACTCGTAATACTCGCGATATATCCACTCCGGACCACCAGATAATCTGTAGCCGCGATCGAAAAAGTCATTGGCCCAGAGAAGTGCGTCCGCGAGAGTGATGACGATATGGAATCTTTGAGGATCGACGGTGGCCGGGACGTACTGATTCGCAGGTGAGGGTTTGACGGAAGCAACCTCGAACGCCAGGGGTAGATTCTGCGCGGAAGATGCATGCACCATGCCAATGACGAGGGAGAACGCAAGTACACATGCCGCCGCACCCGCAAGGAGCAGCTTTTTCGCGAGATTCAAATCGCTAGCAAGCGAACCGAACAGAACGGCACGAACGCGTTTCTGGAGGTTGGAGCCGGTCACGCCGGAAACGCATCGCAACGGCGATTCCAGATAGGTTTTGCAGACCTGGAGCATGCCCTCGGCATACACGATCGGCTCATTGCCTAACCGCAGAACCTCTTCATCGCATGCTCGCTCGCGCTCATCAACCAGCCTTGTTCCAATCCACCAGACTAATGGGTGAAACCAGAAGACCGCCTCGACGATCATATGAATCGCGGACGTGAGATTGTCGCGCCTTCGGATGTGAGCCATTTCATGCACTACGATTGCTTTCAGCTGTTCAGTACTTAATTGCGACGTAATGTCCGATGGGACCAGAAGCACAGGCTTCCGCCAACCAATAACGCCGGGCTCCATCAGCCCTGGAACGGCTCGCACCTGAATAGATGAAGGGATCGTTACATCAGGAATCTCGAAAGGCGTGCTCGAATCGAGGAGACCCTGTATTCGCCGCCACATCCGGAACCGCATGACGATAATCGAGGCAAACCCGATCAGCCATATCGTCCAAAGAGTGAGCATCACCGGATCCCACGGTGACGAATGGAAGGCACCGTCGGGCCATGCGGCCGGCTCAACGAATGGTTCCGCGACTCGAACCATCGTCATGGAGACAGCAGGCATCGCCGATTTTGCGGGGCGTATCCAATGAATGAATCCGCCGAGGGCCATCAACCCCGCCATTGGGATGATGAATTTGATCGATGCGCTGAACCAGAGCCAATAGCGAACCTGCGCACGATTCCTGCGGAACGCCAGCGTCAGTAACCCGGCGGCGATGGCGAACAGTGTCGATTGCCAGAGGTGATTGAAGAGTGATCCCATCATTTGGACTTCCTCGGCTTCTGCGCCCCTTTTTCCGTTTGAAGCTTTTTGATTGTCTTCTCCAGTTCCCGAACGTCATCGAGCGTCAGTTTGCCCGCCTCTGCAAGCTGCGCCATCATCGGTTGAGCACGGCCACCGAAAAAGCGGAGTATCTCGTCAAGAAAACGATGCCGCGCCACATCGCGAGCAACTGTCGGCTGAAAGACATCCGCATTGCCGATCTTTCGTCCCCGGGAGACGGCTTTCTTTCGTTCCAGCCGATAAACCGTCGTCTGAATGGTGGTGTAAGCAGGCCGGGGTTCTGGAAATGCTTCCTGAATTTCCCGAATCGATGCTTTGCCGAGACCCCACAACACTTCCAGGATCTGCATCTCCAGTCGCGCCAGTTTGGGTGGTTTCACGGCTACCTCCGATCGAGTAGTCGAAATCTACTATTGAATAGTAGGTCGGTCAACTATTACATACAAGAGTCGGGCAAGGGAGTGGTCCGATCACGATAGGTTTACCGGCGGCGGCGACGACGGGAGCGGTCGGATTGCTGCCTGGGCTGCTGTGATGGTTCCGCAGGTTGTGAGATGTCGGCCGGTTGCACCACAGGTGCGTGCAGTGTCTGCTGGTAGTAATCGTCCAGGAGCATTGCGACGATCGCGGACTCGTCTTCACTCTCGGCCAGACTCCGGCCCAGAGGTACGAAGCGTGTACTGCGTTCTTTCTGCAAGTTGTCGCGCTGGCGCAGCCGGGCCTCGAGCAGGCCGGTGACGCGCTCGGTGACGATCTGCTCCACATCGGCGTCGGTCGGCAAGGGCCGTTCCTGCATTTCAATCGAGTACTGCTTCGCGATCTGCTTGAGAGCTAACTTCTCAAGTTCAGTCACCAGCGAAATCGCGACACCGACCGCTCCGGCGCGCCCGGTCCGTCCCGCACGATGAATGTAGCCTTCGGGATCCTCGGGCGGTTCAAATTGAATGACGTGCGACAGTTCAGGAATGTCCAGGCCGCGCGCCGCGACATCCGTCGCCACCAGAAACCGAAGCGTGCCTTTACGCACGCGATCCAGCACTTTTTCACGACGCTTCTGGTCGAGATCTGCCGTCAATTCGTCCGCGTCGTATCCAAACCGCTGCAGCACGATGGACAAATAGTGAACCCGCTGCTTCGTGTTGCAAAAAATGATGGCGGAAGCGGGATTTTCCATTTCGATGACGCGAATCAGAGCGCGGTCCTTCTCCATCCCGGGCGATGTATAGGAAACATGCTCGGTATTCGTGGCATGCACCTGATCGCTGCTGAGCGAAATGAACTCCGGTTCGCGAATAAACTCGTGCGCCAAATGGAGCACGTAAGTCGGAAATGTCGCGGAAAACATACAGACATTGATGGAACGGCGCGGCAGATAGCGCTGGATCTCTTTCATGTCCGGATAAAAACCCATCGACAGCATGCGGTCGGCTTCATCGAAAATCAGCAGCCGGATCTGATCCAGAATCAAGTTGCCTTTCAGCAGATGATCCAGCACCCGGCCGGGCGTACCGATCAACACGTGCGCGCCCTTACGCAACGCATCGATTTGCGGTCCGTAACCCACGCCGCCGTATACAGCGACAGTTTCGATGCCGGAGCCGCCAAACAGAGTGTTCGCATGCTGCCAAACCTGCCGTGCCAACTCGCGAGTCGGGACAAGGACTACCGCCTGGATATGACGCTGTGAAGGGTCGAGTCGCTGGAGCATCGGCAGAACAAACGCGCCGGTTTTCCCGCTGCCGGTGCGCGCCTGAATCATCATGTCGCGGCTGGCCAGCAGATACGGAATCGACCGCGCCTGAACGGGCGTGAGCGTGTTCCAGCCCGCCAGCCCGGCGGCCGCGCGCAAGCGTTCCGGCAATTGTTCGAGTGTAACGTCGGCTAATAAATTGTTTGGCTGAGTGATAAGCGCATCCCCATTCTGTGTCGTTGCGGAAATATCTTACAACGATCCTGCGCTTCGCACCGCGTAACGTGGACACATCCTTGCCGAAAAGCGATTGATCAATGCAGTGGTATTCGAAACAGATTACGCTGCAGGTTCGTCTTGGTGAAAACGTAGGTGGAAGGGTCGGACCCCGGCGACAGAGAACCTTCATGCTCGATTATCTGCACGCCTGGTAACTTAACCTCCAAGGATAAGTCGATTCCAGATGCAGGCAAATCCGGCAACGATTTGCCTGCGGGCACAGGAATCGCGAACGTCTTTACTGGAGTCGCCAAATAAAGAAATCTCCCGTCGGAAGACCACTGTGCCCGACAGCCTGGGTCGCAGATTCTCCTGGGAGCGCCGCCGCGGGTCGGCACAGCAATCGCGGAAGATCGGCCATTCTCGCCAGCTCCGGGAGAATGGATGGCCACCCACTCACCATCGGGCGACGCGCCGAACTTGTCGAGGACGCTAGCGGTCGTGATGGGTTCTCGTCGCGTTCCGTCCTTCTTAATCCGGACCAGCCTGTTCGTTTTCTCTTCCACCGACCGGAAGACCAGAGTTCCATCGATGCCGAACGACACCTGATCTCCGGCTTGAGCGATCAGTTGCGGTGGCGTGCGCCGATCGAGTGGCGCCAGCCAAATCTGAGATGCTCCAGCGCTGTCCGTTGTGGTGAATGCCACTTCCTTCTCATCGCGCGAAATATCGTAATCGGTGACTGAGACGCCCGACACCACACTGTCGCTCTTACCGGACACAATGTTAATCGAACGCAATTCAGCTGATGATGCGACCCAGCCTTTGTAGGATAGCCACCAGTCCCGCACAAGGAGATAGAACACGCGTGTACCATCTCGTGAAACACGAGGGGCGACGGCGTAGCCTTCCGATGAGATCGCGCGCTCGCCGGCCGGGTCGTGAATCCAGATCGCGCTTCGACGCGTGCCGACTGATGTCACCAACCAGCTGCCGTCGGGCGACAACGCAATACCCTCTTCCCCGATCGGACCGAAAGTGATCTGTTCCGGTTCGCCGTTAGGAAACTTCTGGCGCCAGAGGTGCGAGCTGCCACCAACCACTGCGCCAAAATACATCCACTGTCCGTCCGGAGACCAGGCGGCCGACGTGCAGGTACCCTCGGGTCCGACGTGCCGGCCCAAAGAGCTTCCATCAAACGGGACCAGCCGGCATTGTTGAGTAAACGCGTGCGCGCTGGTCATTTCAACGACGAGCAACGACCGACGGTCCGGTGACGCGTAAGAGTAGTGAGCCATGGCGTGCTCGTTAGGCTGGATATAGATCTCGCGCGAGTCCGCACGGCCATCCGTCGCGGTCACGATGCCCATGTGGAGGCCGGTCTTGATCTCGGAAAACAATACCAGGTGATCGGCGATCCAGGTGAGTCCTGAGGCGTTGGGCAGGAGACGCGTCGGCTGGCCTCCGAGCACGGGAATAGTCCACGTATCCCAGGACCCGGCAGCTATCTTCGTATACGCGATTCGAGACCCGTCCGGTGTAAAGACGGGTGCGTACTTAGGCCCTTCGTCGGTCGTAAGCTGTTCCGACTCGCCGTTTGGAAGCAGCTTGACGTAAATCTGGCCGCTGCTCAAAAACAAATCTTCGCCGCGCTTAAATGTCACCATCCGCCCGTCTGGCGACAAGCTGGGTGCGACGGCCGAGTCTGCGAAGTTTGTGAGCTGCGTATATTCTGATGGCGAAGTCACTGGCACTGCAGGCCTGGTTGAATAAATCAGCCCCAAGGCGCCTGCGAGAATCACGAGCGTCACTATGATCCGCATGGCTGCTCTATACGTCATGCGAGGCAGGCTTCGGCGTGGCGGCACTGCGGCGATTCTGACTGAACTGCTGTCTCGTTCCACTCGCTTCACATCGGCGCGCACGTCGGCGGCCGACTGGTAGCGCGTCTCGCGGTCTTTCTCCAGAAGCCTGCCGATGATCCGTTCCAGTTCGGGTGGGATCTTCGGATTCAGCTCGCGCACGGGCACAGGAGCCTTGCCTAGTACTGCTTCAAAGATGACTGCAGGAGTCGCGCCGTCAAACGGCCGGACACGAGTCGCCAATTCATAAAGGACGACACCGAGCGACCAAAGGTCGGTGCGAGCGTCCACTATTTTTCCACGCGCCTGTTCGGGCGACATATACGCAATAGTCCCAACGGTTGCACCCGTCTCGGTGACAGGCTCGGTGCGCCGTTCATCGTTGGCCGTCGAGGCCGGGCCCATCACGGCTAAACCGAAATCCAGGATTTTTACCTGATTATTCCGCGTGACAAGAATGTTGCCGGGCTTAAGATCGCGATGGACGATGCCCGCTGCATGTGCGGCCGTCAAACCGTCTGCAATCTGTGCCGCGAAATCGAGAAGCTTCTCAGGGCTGTCCGCAGGCCGAATGGTTGCACCCTCGACAAACTCCATGACCAGGTAGTTTGGCCCGACATCATAAAGCTGTGCGATGTGCGGATGGTTCAAAGCGGCAACTGCCCGGGCTTCTCGCTCGAACCGTTCGGAGAACGCGTCTTTGGAAACCTTGATAGCGACCACCCGGTCCAGCCGGTTGTCGCGTGCCCGGTAGACTTCGCCCATCCCCCCTGAGCCAATCGAGTCAAGGATCTCGTACGGTCCCAAACGAGTACCCTTCGCTAAAAGCATCGCCGCTCCTTTCAGTAAACCGATATCAGACGCGCCTGATACACCTGGCCATGCCACCGGCGCCGATCAGCGACACCAACTGGTAATTCGGGGGGCTGACAAAAGTGCCGCGAGTATAATCTTGGCCCATGCGAATTGCGAGCACCGCCGTCATGCTATTTCTGCTGTCCGGAACAGCGACAGCACAAACATCAACGCCTGCCTCCGCTTGTGCCGGCTTGACGCAGCTGCAGGTACCGGGTGTGGCTTTGACCGTTACCAGGTCGGAATGGTTTGCCGACGGAACAACTCCTCCCGGGCGGGGCGGCGACACATCCGCCATCAAACTGCCTGCATACTGCCGGCTCGACGGCGTGATCGATCGACGGACCGGCGCTAGAGGAGTCGCGTACGGGATCGGCTTCGCCTTAGCGCTTCCCGAAAACTGGAACGGACGATTCCTGTTTCAAGGTGGCGGAGGCTTGAACGGCTCCGTCAGACTGCCGCTCGGTGATTCGGCTGCGGGAAGTCAGCCAGGTCTCGTGCGCGGCTTCGCCGTGGTCAGCACAGACACGGGACACCAGGGACAAGGCGCATTCGACGGCAGTTTCACGCAGGACCAGCAGGCAAACCTCGATTTTGCATACGCCGCGGTCGGCCGTGTCGCGGAAGTTGCCAAGCGGATCATCGCGCAGCATTACGGCAAACCGGCGGATCGATCCTACTTCGCCGGATGCTCCACCGGCGGACGCGAAGCGATGCTGATGGCACAGCGCTACCCGATGTACTTCGATGGAATCGTCGCGGGCGCGCCGGCAATGCGTACCAGTTTCTCTGGAATCGGCGATCGATGGGTCGCCTCCACCTTGAATGAGATCGCGCCCAAAGATGAAAAGGGCCTGCCGATCACACGCAATGCTCTGTCGGAGAGCGATAAGAAAACGTTCATCGACGGATTGCTGAACACCTGCGACGCGGCCGACGGCTTGAAGGATGGGATGATCTTCAACACTTCCTGTCGATTCGATCCGAAAACGCTGGTCTGCAAAGGCGCGAAGGCAGAGGGTTGTCTGTCCATCGCGCAGGCAACGACCATCGAGAAAGCGTTCGCGGGACCGAAGGACTCCAATGGCCGACAGGTCTATACGGGGTTCCTGTTTGATACCGGCCTTGTCTCCACGCAAGGCATTCTCGGTTTGCTGCACGGCGGGGCGGCGCCGGGCGGAGGCGGATTCACAACTGTCGGAATGGATGTGGATGCCGCCGTCGAACGCGCGCTGGCGGATCCGGCGCAGAGCGTAAGCGAGACGTCACGATGGACGAATTTGAACAGCTTCTCAGGTCACGGTGGAAAACTGATTTTCTGGCACGGCGTCAGTGACCCGTGGTTCTCGGCGCTGGACACCATCGACTATTACGACCGCATGACCAGGGCAAACGGTGGTCCTGACCAGGTCCGCAACTGGAGCCGCTTATTCCTATCACCGGGAATGGGGCACTGCAACGGAGGTCCGGCAACACTGGATAGTTTCGACGCGCTGACTGCGATCGTACGGTGGGTTGAACAGGGCGTCGCGCCTGAAAGTCTTACTGCGACCGGTCGCGTGTTCCCCGGCCGAAGCCGGCCGCTCTGCGCTTATCCGATGCGTGCGCATTACAAAGGACAGGGCAACGCCGAGGACGCAGCCAACTTCGAGTGTCGTCCGTAAACGCTACCGGCCCACAGGCAACGGAACTTCCGGGCTCTCTTTGGGCCGAGCCTGCCGGAACGAAGCTGCTGGTTCGGCGGTGCGCACCTGTTCCAGCCAGAAAACTCCGTCGTAGACCGAACTGTTGCCACGTGTCGAAACGAAGTCCATATCGCCGTCGCCGTCCATGTCGCGAGGAATGAACTGGTCGAACATGCCGCGCCGCCGGCGTGAAATGTCATGACGAATCCATGGCTTTTGCGGATCGCCCGGATTCTGGAACCATGCGAGGCGGCCGGCCACGACGTTGGGTGAGAGGTCTGTATCGGCATCTCTCGCTCCTCCGCTGTAGCCTCCAGTCATGACGTCCATGCGGCCGTCGCCATCGATATCCGCAGCGACGAGTCCAACGACTTCATCCGGCGCGTAATCCCCAATCTCATGCAACCGCCAGACGCCGTCCGGCGAAGCCGGCTGTTCCAGCCACACGACAGAACGGCCCACGAGCCGCGCGAACTCAAACGTGACGATGTCGAGGCGGCCGTCGCCGCTCAGGTCGACAAAGTCCATGTTGAAGCCGCTGACGAGAGCATCGTTATCGTTGCGACGATTCGCGGGACGCATGGTTCCTGTCAACGACGTCCCGCTGATCCGCATGGGACGTTCGCGAAATCGCGCAGCTCCCGCCAGCCCGGTGTTTTCGAACCAGATGATTCGCGTTTCCGCGACAGAACCGCCGATGATGTCGATGTCGCCGTCCTTGTCCAGATCCACTGTCTGAGAGTTGATCGGCCACACGACTTTGGCCAGCGTGTTCTCCACCCAGGAACTTCCTTCCAGCGGAGCGCCGTTGATCTTGAACCAGGAGATGGCCGTTGGCGCCTGAGTGACACGAGGCCCCTGAGCGCCTTTGTTCGGCGACACGACCTCCGGTTTTCCGTCTTTATCCAGATCGGCCAGGAACACGCGAATGAAGGAACCGCGGTTATTTGCGACCGGAGGGATGACGCGCTGCCACTGCTTCGTGCGGATTTCCGATCCCGGGTTCTGGAAATAAATCAGGTGAGCCAGTTCGCATGCCGCGACGATATCGAGGTAGCCATCGTTGTTGAAGTCCGCGATCGCCACGTCTTCGGCTGCTGCTGCCTCTTTGCCTTCGGCGAGCGTCGTCAAAACCCATTTGTCCGGGTCGGCGGTACCGAACGCGATACGAATGTGGCCGGCATCCGCGCCATCGTACGTCGTATCGGCTTCATAGACAGAAACGACATCCAGATACCCGTCCTTATCCAGGTCCGCCATCGCGAGTCCGTCCCCGCCGCGGATCGATACACCGCCGATCGCTTCATCGTCGATGATGTGTTCGCGCCATGAGATGTAGGCGCCGTTCGCCGCGCGAGCCCGCGTCGGAGTCGAGGCGACGGTGGTCGCCGGGCCGGCGGGAGCCTGCAATGCGACGGCGTGTGAAGTGAAGACAAGGCAGACGGCGGCAATCAACTTCATGAAAACGTCTTTCGTTTTCTTGAAGAATGTCATTTTCTTACTCCATATTTCCTGCTGAATCCGTTGCGGCTGTTGGTGACGGTAAACGATCCGTCTTGATCTGCAGATACCTTGATCCAATACCCGGGGCCGTTGTGCACGGGTGGCGGAGCGGCAGCGGCGCCAGGCTGCGGAGGGGTCATCGGAGCGATCTGCATTGTCGCTGGTTGTTCGTCGACGATGTTTGCGATGAATATTCCAGGGACGGTGTACTCCTGTCCGCTCAATTGCGAAAAGTGTATCTGCCAGAGATTTTCAAGACCGGGAGAGGTGTTGAAGACCTGCATCACCGCGGGATCGCCGCCTTTGCGAATGCCGTTGTTCATGATTGCAACTCGCGGACGGAGCGCATGCACGATCACTTCTGAATTCGATGTCGGCTGCCCATGATGCAATCCAAGAAACACATCAATCGTTCCAAGTTTGTTATTAGGGCACATCAACTCGAATTCCTTATTCATCGTCAGATCGCCTAAATGAAGTGTGCGAAATTTTCCAAACGTGATGTGAGTTCCAACCGATTGCGGATCCTCCGCATTGTTTGTTCCGGGCTTGAATTGAGCGCAATACGGGTTGGGCTTCCCGGCGCCGGGAAGTGCGTTCTTGATGATTTCACCTGCGGATGTCACCACGCGCACCTCGAGTCCGGCAACGGCGATCTTATCGCCGGGTTTTGCGACCGTGTGTTTCGCTTTGCTGTATAGCTGCGGATAGACGTCCTTCAGGAAAGCGTCCGTTGCTGCTCCGGGCTGCACGTTCGGCCCATGGTCGATGAATTCCCGAATCGCGATTCGCTTCGCCAGTTCAGCCATTCCTCCGAAGTGATCGGCATGCCAGTGTGTTGTGATCAAGTGATCGATCTGCTGAAGCTTGGCATCATTGGCCGCAGCCACGATGCGCTCGGCGTCACGGACGGCCCCCGCTCCGGCGTTGCCGGTATCGATGAGAATGGATTCGCCTTGAGGCGAAACGACGAGGGTCGCGTTTCCGCCTTCGACGTCCACGACATAAATGTCCAACGTTTTCGATGCGCGTGTCTGGGCGTTGGAAGACATGACCGCGTACACGGAAAGAGAAAAAAGAACCAGAAACGCGACGTTTCGTCGACGCATGCAAAACCTCTTATCGATGGAGGATTGGAACCGGCGGGAAGTCTATTTTAGGAAATCTGCGAACGCAACCAACTGTTCGCTTTACACGCCTTTTGTGGTGTAAAGTCCGCACGCAATTTCCGGTGGACATCGTTCCAGGGGCAGATCAGGATCAACTTCTAATGAAAAGACTCATATTCGCTTTGGGATTGTTCGTTACGGCCGCCGTTGCGCAAGCGCAGACCTCGGGACTCGTCGTGGGCTCTGGGAACTATTTCAGCCCGATCGTCGCGGACCTCGACAAGGCGGTCGCGTTCTATCGCGATGGCCTGGGCTTCGAGATGCAGGGCGCGCCCGCAAACGCCGACGGGAATGCGCCATTGCGCGCGATGTTCGGGCTGCCGGATGCGCGTCTCCGCTGGCTGATCGGGCGCGCGCCGCCGATTGCCGGCGGCGTCGAGATCGTCGAAGTTTCGCAGGCTAACGGCAAGCCCGTAACGCGTCGCGTGCAGGATTCCGGCGCGATCACGCTGGTCGCGACTGTTCGCGATCTCGATGCGACGTTCGCGCGTTTGAAGAAGCTCGGTGCACCGGTCGTCACGCGCAGCGGCGCGCCGGTCAAGTTGTCGGTCGGCAGGATGGTCGTCGTGCAGGACCCGGCCGGTCACTTCGTCGAGATCGTCCAGCCTGACACGCTGACCGACGCGCAGAAGGCGGCGGCCACCAACGTCGTCGGTGTGCGCGTTCGCTTCACAGTCGCCGACGTCGAGAGCTCGTTACGGCTTTATCGGGACGCGCTCGGCTTTAATGCGACCGGCAGCGCGGCCGAGTATCGCAACGAGCCGGCGGTTCTCGACGTTCTGGGCTTAAGCAGCGGGCAGTACCGCGTCGGCGCTCTCGAAGTGCCCGGGTCGGGCCTGCAGTTCACGCTCATCGACTTCAAGGGCGTCGACCGGCAGACGATACGCGCGGGAATCGCGGATCCGGGCTCCACGAGGATCCAGTTGCGCGTCGCGAACATCGACGCGGCAGTCGCGGCGGTTTCGAAAGCGGGCGGCGCGTTTGTCTCGACTGGCGGCAAGCCGGTCGATCTGCCAGCAGGCCAGGGCGTGCTTAAAGCCGGCATCGTCCGCGACCCGGACAACCTTTTCCTCGTGCTGATACAGGCGGCGCCACCGGCTCCGCGATAACCCGGCTTTGCTTCACAAAACCTCGGGCGATTTACTTGATCAAGCCGGATAACCAGTGAAGGACGTTTAACGCGAACTGGCGATCGTCGTGACCCGGCACATTCATGCCGAATTTCAACTCGAGCTTCTTGTCACCGTCTACAAGAGTGGCGATCTGAGCGGAAAACATGCCGGCCTCTCCCAGGATCACGACTCGCCCTTTGCCGAACGGCATCGCCATTCCCTGAGAGCGGCCCGCGGCCGGCGACAAGCGAGCGGCGTCCGGGGCATTCACGGCTTCCGGAGTCGGAGCCTCGCCGGAGGTCGCGCTCATCTTGAGCAGGACTGTCGCGCCATCAGGAACGGTCAATGACTGGCCGGTGAAAGTCCGGACCAGTTTTATTTCCTCGGAAGCATCCCGTCCGCGCAGAATCGCGTGGGCGCCGAGAAGCCCGTTCTCGCGCGAGAAAACGAGCTGTGTGGTCGTACCGCCTGCAGGCGCGCGATCGAAAGCCCAGCCTTTTCCCATCGAGATGCCGAGACGTTTGCCCAGGTTCTCCGCAGCGCCTCCGAACGGCGCATGATCCGCGATAAACAGGAGCGAGCCGCCTTGCCGGACCCAGTCGCGCACCGCATCGCATTCCTGTTCGGTGAAAGCCGGCAAGCCCGGATTCTCGCGTGTCGCGTTGGCGCTGAGCGCGTTCGCGATGACGAGCACATCGATGCCCGCGAAAGCTCCCTTCTCGAATTTCAGCTTCGAGGCTTTCACCGTGTAGCCGTCGTTCGCGAGCAGATCCGCAAAAGGTTTGTACTGGCCCGAAGCGGTGTGAAAGTTCGCGTGCGCTTCGTCGATGGCCACGACCGGACCACTCCGCCGGTAAGCCGGCTTTTCAACAACAGGCTTGAAATCCGGATCCACGATCTGTTGCTGCGTGCCGGCCCCCAGGAGGAACGCGGAATTCAAAAGAAGGGCGAATACGAGCCGTTTTTGCATATCAGTTTCCGTGATTCCGGCACCCCGAAAGGGGTGCCGGAAAATTAGCCGGTGGTTAAGCGAGCAAAGCGAGCGCAACCACCGGTGACCGGATTCTCCAGTTGGTTAACGTAACCAGGGTTTGCGCCGCTTCGCGGCTGAACCCTGGCTAATTTACCTGCACCCCTTCGGGGTGCGAATTAACTAAGGTACCCGGAAGTTGCCGAGCGCCGGCGGCACGATGGGTTGCTCTTTAGGCCGCTCGATTTGTGGAAGCCAATCGTAGGGTATCCGATAGCCTCGATAAACACCGTTCGTGGAATTTGCCCCGCTGAAAACCGGATAGATGTATTCCCACACGATCCTGCCTTCCTTCGTGACCTCGAGTAACCGGCCACTGGCGCCTTCTGTAATAAGCGTGTTGCCGTTCGCCAATCGCTGCGCGCCACTGATGTTGGAGCTGTAAAACCTCGGACCCACATACGACCAGACGAGCTCCAGCGTGACGGGGTTGATTTCAAGAACGCGTGAGTTTGCGCGCGCAAAAGTATTTGCGCCGTCAGGAGCGTTGGGATTGGCGAAGCCGTAGCCGCTGGCTCCCCCGTTGTCGAACACCAGCAGATTCCCCGCTCCAGGCAAGCCCTTCGGGATGAGGTGCGCATGATGCTGGCCGATGATCTGACGAATCGCGCGCAGTTCCTTCGATTCACTGAAGTCGGGACCGAGCCGCCAGACAATTTTGCCGTCTCGAGCGACGATCGCCAGAAAGCTGGCCTGCCGGCTGCTGATGATAACGTTGTTTGGAGCGAATCGCCGATCTCCTTCATCGAACCAGCGGTTCGGCCCGACGTAGGTCGCCGAGTTGATATGCAGCCAGTCAAAGCTGCCACGAGCCGCATTCACTCCCGGCGCCGCCATGATCGTTTTTCTGGCGTCGGGACTGAAGCCGAATTCGTCGATATGATCGCCCGCGACCCACTCCCACACGATGTCGCCTTTCGGCGAAACCTCGATCAGTCGATCGTCTTCGAGCGCCGCGCTCGCAATGTTCGGACGGCTGTGATTCCTGTGCGTCAGAATCAGCGTGTTGCTGCCTTCGACCGCAGGCGTGATTCCCGGCGAATAGTAGCCTGCCGGAAAATCTTCGCGTTGCCAATCGTGATGCTGACGCGCCGACCAGACTGTTTTGCCGTCGCGCGTTTGGATTTGCTCGTTGCGATCGAAACGCCACAGGACGCGGCCTTCGAAGTCACGCTGGATCAGTTCGAGAGATTCCTGGCGCGGAGGATTCGTTCCGTTTGCCGCCATCACGACGCCGTTCGGGAAGACACGTGCGGGACCGCCCGCGGAGTTCACGAAGCCCTCCCATTGCTTGACGACATTTCCATTCATGTCGATGACAATCACCGCCTGTGTATTGAGTGGTGAAAGTACTGTATAGCCGCTCCACGCGCGGGCCGGATCGTAGACGGTGGTGCGCGTCGGGTAGACCGATTGGGCTGCCAGCACACCGGCAGCGAGGATGCAAGAAGTCACAAGGTAACTGCGACGCATGGGAATCTCCTTCGATCTCCGTCTTTAATTGGCGAACATGATAGTTTTCAGTCCGCGGGGATACAAGGTATCAGGCAAATGCTCCGCTCCCTCTCCCACCGGGGGCTTTGCCCAACGGAAGACAAGTCCGGCTGCTGCGAATGCATGCGGTCGTGGATGCGAAAAACCGCGATATTGTGTTCTCTCATGAAGTCGACTTTTGTTTTGTACAGAGGGTCGGCGCCGACAATCGAGGTGTCATCCCGATCGTTCCAGTACGTGTCTTCATGCGGAATGATCATGTTGTATCCGGCTTCGGCCGCGCGCTTCACGACATCAAAATTACCGAACACCGTTGTGGCGATCCCGTGGACTTCAGTGTCCGGGCCGCCGAACTTGAACGTGTCTCTGTAGGTGTTGTCGCGCCACGGAGTGCCGAGTTTGGATTTGATTCGGGAGATAACTTCGGCGGCAGTCAGGGCGGCCGACCCTCTTGAAGTCCGCAGCGGCCGAGAACTGCTTTGATTGCGGCGCGAATTCCATCTTTAGCGTGCGTTGTTGCGCCAGGCCTGAACGTACTGTTATGAAACACAGAGACGCAAAGGCACAGAGGCACAAAGAAACCGGCATCCTGTTTCATATCCGGTTGAACTTGAACATGAATCTCCGACTCAGGACACTAGAAGCTGAACCTCATTCCGAAGCTGAAGAAGCGCATCGCTCCGGCAGCCGCGACGGCGGTTGTCACCTTGCCGAAATTCGTGTTCGTGGGATCGGTGTTCGGGTTGCCGAAAGCGGCATAATTCAGCACGTTTTGAACGTCGAACCGGGCCTGCAGCGCGCTTCGTTCTCCGAGATTGAATTTGCGCGTCACGTTCAGGTTCACGTACATAAGACCAGGTCCGCGCAAACCTTCGACCTGAAACGGGAAAGCGCGCGTCTGAAAACCTGTTGGTGTCCTTGCCGGATCTCTCTCGAAGTTCGCGACATTGAACCAGGACCTCGACGCGTCGAGCGTGCCGTCGGCATTCAACGCAATCTCCGGTCGTTCCTTTTTGATGTCCTTGATATCGCCGTAGAAGAAAAGATTGCCGAAGTTGATCAATGACCCGGGCTGCCGTTCGAACGTCCCGGCCATCTGCCATCCGCCGATTACGGCCGCCAGGATGCCGCCATTGTTCAGCCACGTCTTTCCGCGTCCGAACGGCAGTTCGTAAACCGCGGCGCCGCTGATCCGGTATGGCCGGCTGTTGTTGTCGTCCCACCATAAAGTCGGCTCGCGATCGTACTCCTCGACGGTTCGATTCCTCGTGCTGCTGTTGAACGACACAGCGCCGTTCGCAGTGAACCCGCTCGCGAAGCGGCGGCTCGCATTGATCTGAAGCGCGTGCACCTTTGCCTTACCCATAGGAAGATCGGCGTACGAGAGGTTGTTGATCTGCGAGAATGGCCGCAGCAGACGATTCCGCTGGGTTGTCGTTGCGGTGAAAAAAGCGTTGGTCGACATCCGTTGATAGAGCACCGGATTGCTCGTCCGCAGCGCAGCAAAATTCGAAATCGCGTACGGATTCGTCACATTGGCCGTTAACAGGGTCTGCGTCGCCGTGTCCCGCGCGTTCAGGCTGCCGGGAATCCAGTACTGCTGAGGGAGATAATCCTGACGGATGTCGATGCCGATGCGATCCGAATACGATCCGTCATAGGCAACCTCCACCGAAAGGTTTCTCGCAACCTCTCGCTGAAGCGCCAGACGCCAGCGCTGCTGGCGCGCGTGCTTGCGATTGGAAGTCGGAAAACCAACGGCGCCCAACCCGGAAATCATGTCGAGGCCGAGCGACGCTCCGGTCGGCGGTTCGAAGCGATCGCCGTTCGCGCGCACCGGAAACGGATCCGAGATTCCCAGAACACCGGCGTAAGGATTGCCGAGCTGGAACGTCTGGCCGAAGTCGGTACTGTTGGTGTTGGTGGTCGTCGAACTGAATCCGGTGATGTTCGCGGTGTAGTCCGCTGCATTCAGCGTGTCGTAAAACATGCCGTATCCCGCCTTCAGCACATTCCTCTCGCCGATCTTGTAGGACGCGGAGACGCGAGGCATCCACAACACCTCCGGCTTCCACGTCGAGCCGCTACCGCCTCCGGCAGCTGCGTACAGCGAGCCGCCGCGCACACGGAAATCAGACGCAGCAACCTGCGGGATCGGAGCTCTCGCGTATGCGGCCTCGGCGAGATCGGAGATCGCGAGTTTCGCATTCGGATCAAAGTCCACGATCATCGCGTTGGCGTCCTCGGAGATACCGTTTTCCCATTCGACACGCAGTCCAAGGTTGACCGTCAGGTCTGGTGTCAGCCGCCACGTATCCTGCCCATAGCCCGCAAAGAAGTGATTGCGCAGATTGGTCGTGGGCTGAATTGTTGCTGACGAACTCGACGGAATTCCCAGCATGAATGCCGCGAGACTCAACCCGAGGTTGCTCGGCGTGAGCTGTGCCGTGTCGCTGGCCTGCCGCGTGAATTCGTTGCTGAACAAAAGCTGCCCGGAGGGATTGCCGCCAGGACCGCGTTCGCGCTGCGCAAGCCGCGCATCAACACCGCCGCGAAAGGTGTGCACGCCGCGGATCTTTGTAAGATTGACCGTTCCCTGAAGATTCGTGACCGTGTCGCCGGAACTGGCGCCCGTCGAGATGCCCTGATAACCGTTGATGGTGACGACCGGCAGCATGCAATCGTTCCGCTCACGGCAGAAGTCGTCCAGATATGCCGGCATGCCCATGTCCGTCGGCTTGTACTGGTGCAGCCGCTTCAGCAGGTCGTCCTGATAGAACCGGTTGGTCGCGACCTGCGTGTCGATCACGGTCGAGCCGCCACGGGTATGCGTCCAGTTGCCGACGAAGCCCCAGTTGTAGCGCGTCCGGTCGATCGAGTGCAGGCCTTCGAATTCCGGCACTTCGTACGTCCAGTCGCTCACACCTTCGAGAAACGTATTTCCCGATCCACGAATGAAAAGCCGATTGCTGTTATTGATGATGTAGTCCACGCGGCCGGCAAACAGCGAACTGCTCGGCTTGTCCGGTTCTCCTCCACGGTAATAGTTGGCGCTTGGCGTCACGCCGTTTTCGATCAGGTTCTGGTTGGGCTTCGGCACCATCTGCCTGTACAGCTTGAAGAGCGGATTCACAATGCGATCTTGAGGGATGACGTTGTTCGGAAAAGGATCGCGGATGAACCGGTTCGCATTCGACGGATCGCGCCGCACCGTCAGCGGATCGTAGATCTGATACTGCGCGGGGTTCGGCAGCCTGAGCAGATCGGAGAAGTCGCCGTTGAGCTGAGCCGCGCTTGCGGGGACCGTGCTCGAGGCCTGGTTCTTGCCGGGGATGAAGTCGTTCACATAGGAGTAGCTGGCGAAGAAGAACACTTTATCGCGGCCATTGACGAGCTTCGGCAGCGTCAACGGCCCTCCCAGCGTGAAGGCAGCGGTGTGCGAACGTCCGGTCTCGTAAAGCGCCCTTCCCTTCGGCGTGAATGTCAGCCTCTGCGATGGGTTCAGCTCGTTCAACTTGTTCGTCCAGTACTGATAGTTCGCGGTCCCGTGATACTGGTTCGCGCCTGCGCGGGTCATCATCGAGATTTGCAAGCCGAGGCCATGGCCGACCGCCGCGTCGAAGTTGGACGACTCGACGCGCATTTCCTGAATCATGTCGGCATTCGGCGATGCCGCGATTCGGCGTCCGCTGCCGTTGTTGGTTGCGCCGTCGATCGAATAATTGTTGCTGCCCACGCCTCCGATCGCGCCGCCCGCGGCCTGAGTCGTGCCGTCCGCGAAGCCTTGCGATACGAGGCTCTGCGTCGTCGACGGGTTCACCCCTGCCGAGAAACGCGTCAGCATTATTGGCATGTTCGAGATCATCGGGAGGCCTTCGATCAGGTGAGTGTCCAGAGTCTGAGCCGACGACACTGCGGTTGTATCGAGCAGCGGCGCCTCGGCCACGACCGTGACCTCTTCCGTGTTCTGTCCCACTTCGAGCGTCAACGGAATGCTCATCTGCTGTCCCACACCCAGGACGATTCCGCGCTGCGTCACACGCTTGAAGCCCGGCAGGTCCACGGTAATGGTGTAGTTCCCCGGCTGCATCAGCGGCGCTTCGAAATACCCGGTCTCATTCGTGACGAACTCCTGCGACGCGCCTGTATCCGTGCTCGTGATCCGGACCGATGCCCCCGGAATGACGGCCCTGCTGGCATCCCGCACTGTTCCTGAAATATTCCCGCGGATTTCCTGCGCGCCGGCGGGCAGCGCAAGCATCAATAAGACGAGAAGAGCACACACGCATCGGGGCATGGTTCACTCCTAACTAAGGATGATTTGTTGAGACGGATTGGACGGGCTGAATACTATGGGCTCGCGCACTAGTGGGTCAATTTGAAATTTGCGCGCGCGAACAAATTCCGGGACGGTTGCGTCGTTTCCCTAATTCCGAACTACAGGAATTAGGGAAACGACGCAACCGTCCCGGAATTGCTTCGCAATTTGTTCGCGCGCGAAATTTCAAATCAACGCGCCGCCGCGGGTGGCGGGTAATTGTGCAGACCGTCCGGATATCCGTTGATGGCTACTCGCGTCGCCATCCCCTGACCGCCGAAGCCGGCCCGATGGTAGCGACCCTTCGGCACGTAGACCACGTCGCCTTGCTGCGCGGAAAAGAACGGAAGCCCTTCGATCAGGTAGTCGATCTGTCCTTCGAGAATGAACCAGAACTCGGCGTAGTCCAGGTGGAAATGACCGATTTCCGTATCGGGCGGACGAGCAATGCCACGGCCTCGGATCAGGTTGGCGAATCCCCGGACGTCGGTAACAAACGCTCCCGCGCGTTGTCCGCCGTTAACAACCTGAGTGATGAAGTCGAGGTAAGGACGATTCTGGTTGTCATATGCGCCGCGTCCGGAGAGGCGCACCGGCGCGTACTTCACACCCGGCATCGGCTGAGGCTGAAATCCCTCAGCTGCCGGATAGAGCACGCTCGCGCCGGCGACGGTGACTTCAAAACGCAATGACGGTTTGTCGCCGATCGTTTCCATACTGAAGGGGACGCGGTAAGGCACCTGAATAAGAAAGCCCTTCGAGGCAACGAATGGATCCTGACCATCGATGGTGAAACGGATCTGCCCGTCCTGAACAATCCACCACGCGCGATTGTCGGCGTAAAACTTTTTCGGTGTCTTCTCGCCAGGCGCCATCGAAATGTAAACGGCCTTCAGGTGAGCATCATCGACGACCGTCTGGCTCCAGCTCTGATGCGCTGCGTGAGCCGCCAGGATCTCGGACAACTCCAGTGTGGCCGGTGCGGCTCGACGTATGGCGTCAATTCCGCCGGTTTTGGCGCCAGTGCGATGACCTGCTGCTGGCCCTGTGCCTGAGCGCTGCCGGTGGGCCTCAGACTGTAAACTGCCAGCGTCGCCAGGACGAGTAGACTCGCGCGAATGACTAACTTCATAGGTTAGCTGCCTCCATGTTTTCTCGACGGTGACCAAGCATAGACCAATTCAGGGACGAATTATTTCGGCAAAGCCAAAGCGATGAGCTCCGCAGGAAAGCCTCTCGCGCCGATCGCGACGACAATGAACTGGCGGCCATCGGCCATGTACGTCATCGGCAGGCCGGTCTCGTTGGCAGGCAGCTCCATTTCGTGAATCGTCTTGCCGGTTTTCTTATCCAGTGCGCGGAACTTGTTGCCGCCGCCGCGCGGTCCGGAAGAAAACAATCCGGCGCCGTCTCCTGAGAAAAGCAGCGTCCTGGTCACCAGCAGCGGAGCGCGTTCGGGGTTTCCTGCGCCGCTTAGATCCACTCCCTTGAGCGCCTCGTGGGTACGCACATATTCCGGAGCCTGGCCGTTCGGAACCATCCAGACGTGATCCCCGGTATTCAGGTCGATTGCCGTGATTCGCCCCCATGGTGGTTTGATAAACGGCAAACCCAGCGGCGCGGGGACCGGAGTGTTGCGCCCTATGTATCTCAACTCGGAACGCTGGCCACCCGGCGTCAGCGCGCTCCCCCACCAGTTCGTGACCGAAGGTATATAAAGGATGCCCGTTTCAGGATCCGCGGCGGCGCTCTGCCAATTGGCCGCGCCCTGGTTATGAGGCACGGTCAGCGTCGCAAGCTTCCCTCCGGTATTCTCGACGATCGGCGGCGTATACAACGGACCAAGCTTGAACTGCGCCGCGATCTTGAGCGCCTCGGCCTTGATTTCAGGAGTGAGGTCGTTCAGATCGTCTACGGTCACACCCTGACGTTCGAACGGCGCCGGTTTGGTTGGGAAGGGTTGTGTCGGGGCAGTTTTCTCTCCAGGCACGTCGGACTGCTCGACCGGCCGTTCGACGATCGGCCAGATAGGCGCGCCCGTCACTCGATCGAAGACATAAACAAATCCCTGTTTGGTTACCTGGGCCACAATCTTTCGCGGCTTTCCGTCCACGCGGACGTCGAGCAGCACGGGCGCCGAAGCGGTATCCCAGTCCCAGATGTCGTGGTGGATGAGTTGATAGTGCCAGATCCTCCGGCCCGTCTTCGCATCGAGACACACGATGCTGTTACCGAACAGGTTGTCGCCCGGCCGATGCCCGCCGTAGTAATCGCTGGTCGGTGTTTCCACCGGCAGGTACACATAGCCCAGTTCGGGATCGGCGCTGATCGGCGCCCACACTGAGGTGTTGCCGTTCGTTTGCCAGGAGTTGTCCTGCCATGTGTCCACTCCGAACTGACCGGCGCGTGGAATCGTATGAAACGTCCAGAGCAGTTTTCCGCTCCGAACGTCGTAACCGCGAACATGTCCGGGAACGTTCGCCGTCACTCTTGGGGCGGTACCGCTCTGCATAGCGGAACCGACTATGGCCACATCGCCGACGATCATTGCGGGGGATGACGAGCCTATTTGATTCAACTCGACCTTGTAGTCCAGGCCTTCCCACAAATCCACCACGCCGTCTTTGCCGAATGCCGGATCGGGCTTGCCTGTCTCTGCGTTGAGACTGACCATCTGGTATCCCGGCGTGATCATGATCACCCGCTTGTTACGGGCGCCGTCCGACCAATACGCCAAACCCCGATTGTTGACGCGGGGAACGCGAGTGCCGCGCTCGCCTTCATCGAGCTTCCAGGTCCAGTCCGTGTCTCCGGACGCGGCGTCCAGCGCCACAACCGAACGCAATGGGCCCGCCGTGAAGTACAACGTGCCGTCGACGGCGAGCGGCGTCACCTGCCAGTTATTCTCGGTTGTCCCGCCAAGACTTGCCGTCTTCCAGCGCCACACGACCTCCAGCTTGTTCACGTTGGAAGCATTGATCTGATCCAGCGGGCTGTACTTCGTGCCCCACTGATCGCCTCCGTAATGACGCCACTCGGCATTGACGCCGCCGCGTTGCGCAGAACCCGACTGCGCCAGCGCAACAACCAGGATGGTGAGGACCACAACCACCACAATTCTGAAATTCGTTGTTCGCATTGATTTCCTCGCGCGGGATTATATTGCACGACGGTAAAAGTTCACTGCTTCCCTGCCCCTTTTTCCCGACTGCAACCGGAGACACAATTGCAAATTGCTGATTTGAAGGAAGTGTCTTCATAGGAACCGGAAGTGCTAAAGAACTCCGCCATGAGCGACAAACAAACGGTTGGAAAAACATCTGAGTCTGTTAACGAGAGTGGAATTTACACCCCGCGCTGCTGTGTTGTGGAAAAGTCCTTTCAAAAAGGAAACACGTTTCAGCGTTGTCCCCGATGTGAACGGCTGACGAAATGGGAACTCGTCATGCCACAAAAGAGTGCAGCATGATCCGCTTTCAAAACGGCGACGAGGTTCGAGTCGTTGGGCTGGCTGCCTGCGAATGGCAGGGAGAGTTCGGAGTCGTCGTCAAGACCATCGAGCGCGAAGGGGACAACGAAAGCATAAGACAGGAGTGTGCCGTTCAGTTCCCAAACGCACGACGTTGGTTCCTGGCAGACCATCTCGTTCGGGCAGTCCGGGATAAGTCCGTTCGGTTTTTCCGAAGTGAAGTCCTGGAACGATGGAAGGACCTCTCTCCAGACGACGTGAAGTTACTGAGCGGCAAGCGAGAAGAACTGGTCGGATTCCTTCAGCTGCGTTACGGGCTTAACAGACAACGCGCCGAACGCGAGGCCGATGAGTTTCTGGCACAAGTGCGCGAACGAATCGCACTTGCCGCAGGTCCGGATGGCAATCAATCCTTCAACGGCATTCGCGGCCTCAAAGCGTCCGCCTGACTCCAGCCCAGCCTCGTTTTCCCCTTGCATCGCATCGATTCGATCACTAGCTTTCGAAACATGAATCTTGCAGGAAAGAGCATGATCGAGGCCACCGCGGCTGACGTCAGTCGGGCATTCGAAGCGGCAGAGGCCGCCTTTGAAGAATTTCGCCGGTTTTCCGCGGAGAAACGCGCGGTCTTTCTGGAAGCGATCGCGGAAGAGATCGAGGCACTCGGCGATGAGCTACTGTCGACGGTGAGCTCCGAAACCGCGCTGCCCATCGCCGAGCGTCTGGTCGGCGAGCGGAGCCGGACTCTGAATCAACTGAGGGGCTTCGCTGCTCTCATCCGTGAAGGCTCCTGGGTGGCCGCTCGTATCGACCGCGCCATCCCGGACCGCAAGCCGGTGCCGAAACCGGATATCCGCCGCATGCTGATTCCGATCGGTCCAGTCGCGGTTTTCAGCGCGAGCAATTTCCCGTTGGCGTTCTCGGTTGCGGGCGGCGATTCGGCTGCGGCGTTTGCGGCAGGCTGCCCTGTCGTCGTCAAAGCGCATCCTGCCCATCCGGCGACGTCGGAACTGACGGCAGGCGCCATCGTGCGCGCAGCTGGAAAAACGGGAGTCCCTTCCGGAGTCTTCTCTCTCATCCAGAGTTCGCGCAATGAAATCGCTCTCGACGTAGTGCGGCATCCGCTCGCAAAAGCAGTGGCGTTCACCGGATCTCTTCGCGCGGGCCGCGCACTCTTCGACGCCGCTGCCGGACGGCCGGATCCGATTCCTGTCTACGCGGAAATGGGGAGCAGCAATCCCATGTTTCTCCTGCCGGGCGCGCTGAAGGAGCGCGGTGAAGCGATCGCTCAGGGGATGGCTGCTTCCGTGATGCTCGGCGGCGGGCAGTTCTGCACTTGTCCGGGATTATCCTTCGGCATTGACGGTGAACAACTGACACGATTCTCGGAGAAGCTTTCGGCATTAATGGAAAACGCACCAACACCGACCATGCTGCACGCCGGCATTTCCCGATCGTACGAGGACGGGGTCTGCCGATGGAGCGAAATCCAGGGAGTGCATGCCATCCGGTCGAACGCCGTCGCCGAGGCGAATAAACAACAGACGCGGCCTGCCTTATTCATTACGGGCGTGGGTACTTTCGAAAAGCACCCGGAGTTAAGTGAAGAACTCTTCGGACCATCGACTCTTGTCGTCCGGTGCGACTCTCCCGAGGACTTGAACAGGATTGCACGCGGCCTTCACGGTCATCTCACGGCGACGATTCATGGGACTTCCGAAGACCTTGTCCAATACGCATCTCTCGTATCGATACTGGAAAGCAAAGTCGGCCGATTGATCTTCAACGGCTTTCCGACGGGTGTCGAAGTGTGTCCTTCCATGCAGCACGGCGGACCGTATCCGGCAACAACGGACTCACGAACGACCTCCGTCGGCACCGACGCCATTCTGAGATTCGTGCGGCCCCTTGCTTACCAGAACTTTCCCGAATCTTCGTTGCCTCTCGAGTTGCGTGATGCAAACCCGCTCGGAATCTGGCGCCTGATCGACGGACGCATGTCGAAGGAGGGCGTGCGTTGAGCGGAGTCGCCCGCTATCGCGGTGTTTTTCCTGTCGTGCCGACAACGTTCACCGAGTCCGGTGAACTCGATCTCGCGAGCCAGAAACGTTGTGTCGATTTCATGATCGATGCCGGTTCCAATGGTCTTTGCATCCTTGCGAACTTCTCCGAGCAGTTCACGCTTTCGGACGATGAACGGGAAGTGCTGACGAAGGTGATCTTGCAGCATGTCAACGGACGCGTCCCGGTGATTGTCACGACCACGCACTTCAGTTCGCGTATCTGCTCGGAACGCAGCCGCCGCGCGCAGGAGATGGGGGCGGCGATGGTCATGGCGATGCCGCCCTACCATGGCGCGACCATCCGCGCGTCCGAACCGCAGATCTTCGAATTCTTCAGCCGGGTTTCATCGGAGTTGCAGATCCCGATCATGATTCAGGACGCGCCTGTCAGCGGAACCGCGCTCTCCGCCGCTTTTCTGGCGCGAATGGCGAAGGAACTGGATCAGGTCGCCTACTTCAAGATCGAGTCGGCCGGCGCGGCAGCCAAACTGCGCGAACTCCTCCGACTTGGCGGCAGCGCGATCGAAGGCCCCTGGGACGGTGAAGAAGGCATTACTTTGTTTGCCGACCTCGAGGCCGGCGCCACTGGGGCCATGACCGGCGGCGGTTATCCCGATGGCATTCGCCAGATTGTCGACGCCTATGCGGCCGGCCGCCGCGACGACGCATACGATGCGTACCAGCGATGGCTGCCGCTGATCAATTATGAAAACCGTCAATGCGGCCTGCTCGCCTGCAAAGCTCTCATGAAGGAAGGCGGCGTCATCGCTTCTGACGCTCCGCGGCAGCCGCTTCCACCGCTACATTCTGCGACTCGCGCGGGCCTTATCGAGACAGCCCGTCGACTGAATCCGCTCGTCCTGCGCTGGGCGAACTGACTACGGCTGCTGCGCCTTAGCGCCCGCCGGTTGTTCTGCTACAATCCAGCCGTCCAACACAGTAGATGAGCACTCCAAACAAATGGGAGCAGCGATGGCATCCACTTCGCGAGGAATGGGTGATCGTGGCCGCACATCGCCAGGACCGTCCGTGGCGAGGCGAAACGATCGACGGCTCCGGGATGCGGGACGGCGCGTTGCCGGAATACGAGCCGGAATGCCACTTCTGCCCGGGCAATCAGCGTGTGAGCGGCGCGCGTAACCACGACTATCGCGACATCTACGTTTTCGATAACGATCATCCCTGCGTGGGCTCGAACGCGCCCCAGCCGCTCGAACCGCCGGTGGGCGTCTTCAGGAACAGTCCCGCGACGGGGCTCGCACGGGTCGTCTGTTACAGCCCCAAACATAACGTCACCCTTGCGGAGCTGGATGTCTCGGAAATCGAGACGCTCATCGACGCCTGGCGTCAGCAATACGAAGAGCTCGGCTCCCGGCCGGAAGTGAATCACGTTCTGATATTCGAAAACAAAGGCGAGGTCGTGGGTGTGTCGAACCCGCATCCACATTGTCAGATCTACGCGACGAACTTCGTCTTCAGGACGATCGAGACAGAGGCACGGGTATGCCGGCAACATCACGCCGAAACGGGTCGCGTCCTTTTTCAGGACATCCTCCGATCCGAGTTGGAGGACGGCCGCAGGATCATCTACGAAAATTCCTCGGCAGTTGCTTTCATGCCGTATTTCGCGCGCTACGCCTACGAGTGTTACGTTGCTCCGAAGCAGACGCATCCGGGACTCAACGGTTTCGGCAGAAGCGAGCTGCGCGATCTTGCGGATGCGCTGAAAGTTCTGCTCGTCCGGTACGACAACCTGTGGCGCATGCCTTTTCCTTACGTGATGACGCTGCATCATGCGCCGATTCGCGCAATGGATAACACGTTTCACTTCCACATCGAATTCCATCCTCCGCTGCGCAAGCCGCACCTGTTGAAATACCTTGCCGGTCCCGAGATCGGCGGAGGAAACTTCCTCGGCGATACGTTGCCGGAAGAAAAAGCCGCTGAATTGCGGAGCGCCGGGAACGTCCACTACAGGCTCAAACATGATTAATCCGCACGCTCTGCTGCAGCCGCTTCGTGAACTTCACGACACGATCCGCGGCGCCGTTGTGGCCGCCGCCGAACGACAGGACCTGGCAGAACTGAGCGGGGTGGAACGCGACGCGGAAGGCGACACCGTGTACCGGATCGACGGAATCGCCGAGCGAGTGATGCTTCCGTTATTCGAGAAGCTTTCGCGTGAACACTCCTTTGTCCTGATTGCCGAAGGACTGGACGGTGGGCAGATTGTTTATCCCCGAGGCGCCGCCGAATCCACCGCGGCGTGGCGCATCATCGTGGATCCTGTCGATGGGACGAGGGGAATCATGCACCAGAAGCGAAGCGCATGGATTCTGACCGGAGTTGCGCCGAATCGCGGACCGGCAACGGGCTTGAAGGATGTCGTGCTGGCGCTTCAGACAGAGATTCCGTTGATCAAGCAACATCTGTCGGATCAGATCTGGGCTGTCAGGAACGAAGGCGCTGGAGGCGTTGTCGCGCAGCGGTACGATCGCGTCAGCGGAAAGATCTCGCCGCTCCAGTTGCGGCCGTCAACGTCGGAAACCGTCGCCCACGGGTTTGCGACGATTGCCCGATTCTTCCCAGGGAGCGGCGCGGCGCTGGCGGAGATCGATGACGAAGTCGTTGCGGCCGCGATCGGGCACGCGAAACCGGGAAAGGCTCAGTGTTTTGAGGATCAGTATATTTCCACGGGCGGCCAGCTTTTCGAATTGATGGCCGGGCACGACCGGTTCGTCGCGGACTTGCGTCCGCTGAAGCCGCAGACACCGGCGGCCGGCGGGCTTTGCTGCCATCCGTATGACTTGAGTTGCGCGTTGATTGCGACAGAACTCGGCGTCATCGTTACAGACGCTTCAGGCCATCCCTTGAACGCGCCGCTCGACACGCATTCAAACGTCGCGTGGATCGGATATGCGAATGACCACATCCGTCGGCAGATCGAGCCGGTGCTGCAGGCTTCGTTGCAAAAACGTGGATGGATCTGAGGTCGTGCGAATCGCTCCCTCTCCCACCGGGAGAGGGAGAAGACACTACGGGATCTGAGTCGTGATGGATGACGTCGATGCGTTCGTGACCACACTTCGAGCCGGCGAGTTGTTTGAGCGCGGCGCCTCCCTCATCGTGACGCGTTCGCCGGGAAGGCTCGATGTGATGGGCGGAATTGCCGACTATTCCGGCTCGCTCGTCCTGCAGTATCCGATAGCCGAAGCGACGTTCGCGGCAATTGAACTGATCGACAAGCCTGTCATCGAAGTTACCAGCATCGGCCGCAAACCTTACATGATGCCGCTCGAGTCGATTGCCCCTCGAGGAGAACCGCTGAGCTATGCTCACGCCCGGAGCCATTTCGCACAAAGCGGCGAGCATCACTGGGCTGCCTACGTCATCGGCGTCTTTGTTGTCCTGATGCGCGAACGCGGTGTGTCATTTTCCCGGGGCTGCAGGATGGTGATTTCATCAAACGTACCGGAAGGAAAAGGTGTCAGTTCTTCGGCCGCGCTCGAGACCGCGGTCATGCAGGCTGTGGCATCCGCGTTTCAAATCCCGCTGGAGTCACATGCAATGGCGCTCCTGTGCCAGAAAGCGGAGAACCTCGTTGCCGGCGCGCCTTGCGGGGTCATGGACCAGATGACATGCATGTGCGGGGAAAAGGATGCACTGCTCGCTTTGCTTTGCCAGCCTGCGGAATTGCAGCCGGCGGTCCGTGTTCCCGAAGACCTGTCGCTATGGGGAATCGACTCGGGCGAACGCCACGCGGTCAGCGGATCGGACTATGCATCGGTGCGGGCCGGCGCTTTCATGGGATATCGAATCCTTGAGGGGACGGATGCGGGTTATCTGGCAAACATCTCTGTTGCAGAATTCGAACGCGAGCATGTAAGAAAGTTGCCGGAAGAGATGTCCGGGGCCGAGTTCCTGAGCCGTTATTCCCACACGACGGATTCGGTGACAACCGTCGATCCTGCCAGAACGTACAGGATTCGGCAGCCTGCGTCGCATCCGGTGTACGAGCATCATCGCGTAAACATGTTCCGGAATTTGCTGACGGCCGCGCCGGCCGAAGAGCGCCGGAAGGAACTGGGACAGTTGATGTACCAATCGCACGAGGGCTACTCGGCGTGCGGTCTGGGCTCGCGCGGAACGGATTTGATCGTGGGCCTCGTACGGGCAGAAGGTCCCGACAACGGTCTATACGGCGCAAGAATCACAGGCGGAGGAAGCGGAGGCACGGTCGTGATATTGGCCAGGAGCGATGCGCGCGAGGCGATCGGACGTGTTGCCGAACGATATGCGGAAGCCACGAGTCATCGTCCGTATATCTTCCACGGCTCTACATCCGGCGCGGCAGGATTCGGATCGATTCCCCTCCTCAGCTGAGGTGACTATCCCGTACTTGACACCGCATCCATCTTCGTGTATCTTCTTGTTCATGTCGAAAACGAACCTTCCTCTCACTCGCCAAATGTCGGTTGCAGAATTCAACAAGCTTTTCCCGAACGACGAAACGTGCATGCGATACCTGCAAGCCCGTCGCTGGCCTAAGGGCGTTGAATGCCCGCGCTGCGGAAACAGCAAGGTCTATCCGGCTCGCACGCGCCCGTTTCACTGGATCTGCAAGCAGCACGCAGACAACAAGAACTATCGGTTTTCGCTGAGGGTCGGCACGATCTTTGAGAACTCGAACGTCGGCATGCTGCGATGGTTCAAGGTTCTGTATCTCATGCTGACCGGTAAGAAGGGCGTGTCTGCGCTTGAAATTCACCGCACGCTCGGTGCGGAGTACGGCGCAAAGGTTGGCTCGTACAAAACGTCTTGGTACATGTGCCACCGTTTGCGTGCTGGCCTTGCTGATCCGCAGTTCATTCAGCTTATGGGCATCGTTGAAGTGGATGAAACGTACATCGGCGGGAGAGACAAGAACCGGCACAGAAAAGACCGTCATGGCATTCCGGGTGGCACGAACAAAATGACCGTCGTTGGTGCGATTGCTCGCAAAGGCAACGTCGTTTGCCAGCTCGTTCAGATTGCCGACACCAAGACGCTTGATGCTTTCGTGAGAATGGCCATAGATCGCAAAGTAACGCTGATTGCGACCGACGATCATGGCGGATACCGCAAGCTTGTGGACGCGGGTTTCCCGCATGCGACCGTGGCACACATGAGAGGCGAATACGTTCGCGGCGCGGTCCACACGAATTCGATTGAATCGTTCTGGTCGTTGCTGAAGCGTGGTGTTGTTGGGACGTATCACAGCATGAGCCGCAAGTATTTGCCGCTCTACCTGAACGAATTCATGTTCCGGTTCAACAATCGGCACAACGAAGACATCTTCAGTGCCGCGATAGCAGGTTACTGAAGCGTCCGATCTGGCCAGCGCTTCAGAGAAAGCGGCCCCTTCAACTGATCTTTGAATTCTGGAAACGCAGCAGGAGAAAGCGTTATGCCAAAAGCTAAATATGGTCAAAAGATCACTCACTTTTTCTGTCGCCCTTGCCAGGAATATCATCCGAAGACTCACGCTCACTATCGGGCAATGAAGCGACGGGCGGCGAAGCGGCGAGTTGGCCAAGAGACTTCGACTTAGCCACCTTTTCTTCGATACTCGCGCCAAATAAGTGGCCACGCGTCAACGCCACAGCCCTTCCCAGTTGGTCGCAGTTATCGTAAAAATCCGTGTGGTGCATGCTCTTCGAGTAGACGCAACTATGCTGAAGCATCGGCGCTGAGGTGATCGCCCCGGTCGCCTCGTCTTGTTCGACCGAAAATCCTATTCCGAGCTTGAGTAAGTCCAACTTGATCTGGTGAACCGTCCGCATTCGCTCTACCACGCTCAATTTGTTGAAGCGGGCTATTACGTCCGGGTTTGCCTTGACCCATGCCAGAAAAAACAGCTGGTCGCCGTCCTGGGGCTGGCAGACGGTGATGGTCGTTTTAATCTGCTCGTTCGTTATGTGATAAGCGAATTTGGCGTCAGGCATTATCGTTTGAGGATTGATTTCCCGCTTGATCGGCTGCCCGAAACGATCGGCCCATTGCCTGATCTTTACTTCCGCGCCTTGGTCCCACCAATCCCTAGCGGCTCTGCCTATTGCAATTCCAAGAGTGGCGCAGGCCAGAACAATCGCATAGGTAACGAGCGGCGGCAGGTCGGAAACGTAAGCTAATACGCTTGGCACAATTACGCCCAAGACGCCTCCGACAATGTAGCCGACCGCGTTGCTTGAGAGTTCTTCTCGAATTCGTGATGGCATAACGCAAATCTGTCGCCCTTTGCTTTCTGATAGGCTTTCGCCTGTAACACTTACCCTCCTTTTCGGAGGGGACATGCCCGGCCTGAAACCTAGCTATTTGGTCCCATACTACGGCAACTACAAGTACCGCAATATTAAGGGGACCATCAACTAAGTGTCAAGTACGGGATAGTCCCCTCAGCTGAGGAGGGGAATATTAAGGGAGAGAGGTCCAATGAAGCAGCTTGCGAGAGTTGTAGTGTCGTGTGTTCTGGTTTTGGTTGCCGCTTGCGGTTCGAGTACTGAACGAGGCGCCGGCGACGCCACGAGCCGTCAGCTCAAGCTGGCGTTCGTCACCAACAATTCTTCTGATTTCTGGGCTATCGCGCGACGCGGCGTCGAGAAGGCGGACGACGAACTGCCTGACGTATCAGCGGAATTCAGAATCACGTCCGACGGGACGGCCGCAGAACAAAGGCGCATCATCGACGATTTAATGACGAAGGGCGTGGACGGCATAGCCATCTCTCCAGTTGATCCTCAGAATCAGACCGCACTGATCAACGAAGTCGCCGGAAAGGCGCTGGTCTTCACACAGGACAGCGATGCGCCGGACAGCGCACGTGCATGCTACGTCGGCACGGACAACGTCGCGGCGGGACGGCAGGCCGGTCAATTGATCAAAGAGGTGCTGCCCGGCGGCGGAAAGATCATGCTCTTCGTGGGCAAGCTCGATGCGCGGAACGCTCAGGAGCGCATCCAGGGTATTCGCGAGGTTTTGAGCGGTTCGAAGATCGAGATCCTCGATGTTCGCACCGATGATGCCGACGACGTCCGCGCCAAATCGAACGCAGCGGATACACTCGTGCGTTATCCCGACATTAACGCGCTCGTGGGACTGTGGAGCTACAACGGGCCCGCGATACTCAACGCGGTGAAGGAGGCGCGCAAGGTCGGACAAGTCAAAGTAGTGGCGTTTGACGAAGCCGACGAGACCCTGGCGGGTATTCGGGAAGGCGCGATTTATGCGACGGTTGTCCAGCAGCCTTTCGAGTTCGGATATCAAGCCATCAAATTGATGGCCCAATCGCTCAAGGGCGACAAGTCTCAGATCCCGCCGAACAAACAGATCGTCATTCCGACGCAGGTCGTGAACAAAGACAACGTCGAAGACTTCACCAGACGAATAAACGAACTGCGCGGCCGCAAATGAAAAGAGTTGTCTGGGGAATTCTCGGCACGGCCAGGATAGGTACGGACAAGGTTATTCCGGCCATGCAGAAGAGCGACTGGATCGACGTGCGGGCCATCGCGTCCCGATCCGAGGCTGCCGCCCGTCAGGCGGCCGGGAAGTTGCATATCCCTCGCGCCTACGGTTCCTACGATGCGCTGCTCGCCGATCCCGAGATCGAGGCGGTCTATAACGCGCTGCCGAATCACCTGCACATCCCGCTGACGCTGCAGGCGGCTGCTGCGGGCAAACATGTCTTATGCGAAAAGCCCATCGCGCTCAGTGCAGGGGAGGCTGAACAACTTCGCTCCGTGGCGGGGAAGGTTCACATCATGGAGGCATTCATGGTGCGCTTCCATCCTCAATGGCTCCGGACGCGCGAGTTGATCCGAAGCGGAAGGATCGGGGAGTTGCGCGCCGTACAGGTCTTCTTTTCGTACTACAACGACGACGCGACCAACATCCGAAATAAGATCGACACCGGCGGCGGCGCGCTCTACGACATCGGCTGCTACGGGATCGTGGCGGGAAGATTCCTGTTCGAAACGGCGCCGCGCCGTGCGGTGGCGCTGGTCGACCGCGATCCCGCGTTTCGCACGGACCGCACCACGAGCGCGCTGGTCGACTTCGGCGAGGGGCGTCAACTGTCGTTCACGGTTTCGACCCAGTGCGTTCACTACCAGCGCGTGCAAATCTGCGGCACCCGCGGAAGAATCGAGATCCAGATCCCGTTCAATGCCCCGCAAGGCGAAGTCACCCGGATTTTCACGGACGATGGCTCCGCGCTGGACGGCGCGAGTATCGCTACCGAGACGCTCGCCGCGTGCGACCAGTACACGCTGCAGTGCGAGGCGTTCTCGCGGGCCGTGCGCGGCGAGGTTTCCCTGCCCTGCGGAGTTGAGGACGCCGTCATGAACATGCGCATCATCGATGCCATCTTTCGCTCCGAGAGGAGCGGAAGGTTTGAAGAAGTGTAGCGGGCAAAGCGCTCCGCTCCCTCTCCCACCGGGCCCACCGGGAGAGGGAGGCCCGAGCGTAAGCGAGGGCAGGGTGAGGGCCGGCATGGAACCAACTCATCGCATTCCGGCCCTCACCCTGTCGCGCCTTTTTTTGATGCTTCGCCCTATCGGGCTCGCGCTTCGCGGCGCGACGTCCCTCTCCCGAAGGGAGAGGGAGCTCGGGAGCCACAACCCTTCTCTTGCATGGTTCGCACTACGGTCTTAAAGTAGCCGAACTCAGAAAAACACCAGGAGGAAGTTGATGTCTTCGCGACGCCGTTTCCTGCAGCAGGCTTCCACGGCCGGGCTGGCCTTGTCCACGAGCGCGATGTTCGGCCGCTTCGTGTCTGCGCAAAGCCCTGCGGCCGCAGACCCGACCGCGCGCATCTTTATCAACTCGCGCCGCACGATCGCCCCGCTGGACCGGAATCTTTTCGGCTCTTTTCTCGAACACCTCGGACGTGCGATTTACGAAGGCATCTATGATCCCGGATCGAGGCTCTCGGACGAGAACGGCTTTCGCAGGGATGTCATGGATGAAATCCGGAAGCTCGGAGTCCCCATCATTCGTTATCCCGGCGGAAACTTCGTTTCCGGCTACGACTGGCTCGATGGCGTCGGACCGAAGCAGGACCGCCCGCGCGTGCTCGACAGGGCCTGGAATGCCATCAACACGAACCAGTTCGGCACGAACGAATACATGGCGTGGTGCAAAGCGGTGGGCACGCTGCCGTTGATGGGATTGAATCTGGGTACCGGAACCGCGGCGGAGGCGGCGGCGCTGGTCGAGTACTGCAACGTGGACAGGGGCACGAAATGGAGTGACCTGCGGCGAAAGCACGGCTATGCCGAGCCGTATAACGTGAAGCACTGGTGTTTGGGTAACGAGATGGACGGCAACTGGCAGATCGGCCAGCTGACCGCGGTCGAATATGGAAGGAAGGCGCAGGATACAGCAAGGCAGATGCGATACGTGGACCGGTCGTTGTCGCTGATCGCCTGCGGATCCAGCGGGCCTGGCATGTCCACCTATCTTGAGTGGGACCGACAGGTCCTCGAGTTGTGTTACGAGAACGTCGACGGGCTCTCGCTGCATCGCTATTACGAAAACACGCCCCAGGAAACCGGAAACGACAGCCGGAAGTTCGTCGCCATGAACCTGGCCATGGATCGACAGATCGGCGAGGGAGTTGCGGTCTGCGACCTCGTTCGCGGCCGATTGCGCTCGCGGAAGACACTGTGGCTGTCGTTCGACGAATGGAACGTGTGGTATCGCGCGCGCAGCGGCGATTCCGTGAACGGCCGCCGCCAGGAAGCTCCGCACCTGCTGGAAGAAGTCTACAACCTCGAAGATGCGCTTCTGGTCGGTGGGCTGGTGAATACGCTGTTGCGCAATGCCGATCGCGTGAAGATCGCCTGCCTCGCGCAGCTGGTGAATGTGATCGCTCCGATCATGACCAACGCGAATGGCCTGTTCCGGCAGACGATCTACTATCCGTACAGCTGGGCGCTCCAGTATGCGCGCGGGCGGGTGCTCAATCTGCTGATCGAGTCGCCGACCTACAACGTGCCGCAGATGGACGCAGTCGGATACATCGATGCTGCAGCCACTGTCGATCCGCAAAACGGCAGAACCACGTTGTTCATCCTGAATCGCGATTTATCGAGCGCGCGTCAGGTCGAAGTCGTCTGGGAGGATGCGCCGAAATCCCGCGTGTCGGTTTCACAGGTTCTGACGGGAGACAATCTGAAAGCGGTTAACGGTTTCGATGCGCCCGATCGTGTGAAACCCGGGCCTTTCGACAGACCGTCGACAACCAATGGCCGAACCCGTTTTGAAGTGCCGGCGCGTTCCTATACGGTCATTCAGTGGGAGGCTTGATCCACGAGCCCTCATTCGTCAGAATGGCCTCATTTGCGTCCGGACTTCGTGTGCTTCTGGAAGAACGCGAAGATGTCGGGCATAGCCGCCTCGATGATGGGGCCGTGCGTGACTCCGGGGTATTCCTTGTACTCGTGATCCATCTGGAGTTCTTAGCAATATACGACTTGACCCATAACTTGACCCATGCTTGACCGACGGGATAGTATCCTCGCCGCATGGGCTATGAGCCGCAGTTTTCCATCACTCCGACCTTACTCGCCTGCGTTGAAGCAATCGCGGCACTGCGTGAGCGGATCATGAGCGCATCCGTGCAGGTGGCATGGATTCCGGCTCTTCAAAAAGATGCGCGGGTCCGGAATGCGCATTCCTCTACGGCCATCGAGGGAAATCCGCTGACGTTGGAGGAAGTGCGCGCCGTCGAGCAGGGCTCGCCGCTGGCGGTTCCGGATCGCGCGCGGCGCGAGGTCGTGAACTAGACAACGCTCCGACCCCGAATTAGGGTCTTCTCGCACCAGCAATGATGTCTGGGTGTTGCCGCTCTCGGGGCGAGTCCAAACCGGCGGCTGTCGTTCATTCGGAATTCAGTGAAGTCAACGGCAAATTCTCACCGGATGGCCGCTGGATCGCATGCCGGCGGCAGCTTTCCCCGATGGCGTCCCGATGGAAAAGAAATCTTCTTTCTGGATCCAGAAAGTAATCTGAAAGCCGCGACAATCACTGCACGCGGTCAGGCGCTCGAAATCGGCGCAGCACAAAACCGAATATGCTCGCGGCGGTCCTCTGGCGCCGGCCGCCGATCCAAACGCGCCACCAGCAGCGACTGATCCCGTTCCATCGCTCGCAACGGCGATCCAGGAACAACTTGGATTGAAACTGGAGTCGAGTAAGGGGCAAACTGAAGTTCTTGTTATCGAATCGGCTCAAAGGCCCGTAGAAAATTAACTCACAATACGAACTGGAGGAGTGATGGCGGCTCTAGCGTGGCGAGTCAGCGGACAGTACTACGAAACTTGCAGTTGCGACTTCATATGTCCTTGCGTGCCCGGACAGATGACAGTCACGCCGACCCAGGGATCATGCACGTTTGCTATGGCGTTTCAGATCGATCGTGGGATTTACGGCACCGTCTCACTCGACGGCCTCGGGTTCATTGTTCTGGGATGGACACCGGAGGCGATGGCGAAAGGAAACTGGTCGGTTGGTGTCATTACCGACGAGAGGGCCAGCATTGAGCAACGTGACGCTATCACTGCGATCGCAAGCGGCTCAGCAGGCGGGCCGATGTCCGTTTTGTTGGCTCTCGTTGGAAAGTTTCTGGGCGTGGAATCCGCGCCCATCCAATTTGATCGCAACGGCGTGAAGTGGTCTATCAAAGCGTCGAACCTCGTTGATATGGAGGCTGAGGGCGCCAAGGGGCTCAATCCGAACTCATCGGAGCCGCTTTACCTGGACAACACGGGCCATCCGGCTGCAGATCGTTTCGCGCTGGCCCGTGCGTTGAAGAGCCACGTCCACGCGCTCGGACTCGCATGGGACGACGTGAGCGGGAAGAATAACGGTCAGTACGCGCCGTTTTCGTGGAGTGCATAGCTTCGGATGCCTGCATTTCGCCGGACGGCCACGCGAACTGACTTTCGATTGCACGTCGCTCAAAGTCAAAGTACTATGCGTCGCTCTATTCTTGTTTCGATAGGAAACACCTTTCATTGGGAACCAGCCAGTGGCATCGACACCCCTATAAGCCCACCAGAATCGTAAGGCCGCTGATCGCAACTGCACTTGTCCTCGGGATGATGGCTTTGTGGGGTCTGCGCGCACAGACGATATCCGTAGTCGGGTACGCGCTTCTTATACCGGAAACAGGGAAGGCATCACCGGTCGGGACGGCGCTGTTTACTTATTCGAATGCGTCCGGCGTTCTCGTGAGTCAAGCGGGAGTTGCAGCGACAACGCCGATTCGATCCGGCCGCCTCGTTGTAGACGAATCGCTGACACGAACAGCGGTTGCCCTTGTGAATCCTTCATCGGCATCTGCAAGTATCACTCTGATCCTGCGAGATGCCGCCGGCACTGAACTGAAGCGGCAATCTCTGGTTCTGAGCCCTCGACAGCATCTGGCGAGGTACATTCGCGAAATCTTTCCGGACGTTCCACCAGGATTTGCCGGTAGTCTGACCTTTGAAAGCAATCAACCGTTGGCGGCGCTGACGCTGGGCGAGGGGCGGAATGGATATGGCGAAGCGTTATACACGACGTTGCCGGTTGTCGATATGTCGGTGCCTCCGTCGACGGCGAACGTGACGTTTCCACAGATCGCTGTGGGGGACGGCTACACGACGCAACTGCTGCTCATCAATCGAAGCGACCAGAATGCGCGCGGACATATCCGGTTGACAGCATCGGACGGACGGCCACTGCTGGCGAGGCTGTCGGGATCGACGGTGTCCGAAGTGGCCTACGAGATCGCGCCGCAGGGAATCTTCAAGGCTGAGCTCGAAGGTGTATCCGGACTCGGTACGGGCTATGCCGTCGTCACACCGGTTGCGGGAAGTACCGCGCCTGGCGGCGCAGCTGCATTTCGATATCAGCGCAGCGGTCAACTGATCAGTGCAGCGGGCGTGTTGGCTGCGCCATCGACGACGTCAGCCCGGATCTTTGTCGATCAGGCTGGAACGCGAACAGGTATCGCGATTGCCAATCCCGGAACGCAGAGAGTAACGGCAACGTTGCGGCTGATGGATCGCCAGGGAAACGAGGAGGCGGATGCAACGCGGATACTCGAACCGGGAACGCATCTGGCGGCCTTCGCGGACGAATTGTTTACGGGCATCGGTGATGGGTTCACCGGAGTGATGCAGATCAGCACCAATGCGCCTGTCGCCCCGGTCACGCTCAAAATTACAACGAGCAGCCGCGGCGACCCGGTACTGACCACACTGCCGGTTGCGGACCTGACTCAACCGCTCACCGGCGCATCGATGGTGTTTCCTCAGATTGCGATCGGATCGGGTTTTTCGACGCGTTTCATTATGCTCAACGCGGATACGGCGAGAAACTCCACTGGAGCTTTGAGCTTTTTCACGGAACAAGGGACCGCGTGGACATTACCGATGAGCGGTCTGTCGGCGAGCGGGTTTCCGTTTGATGTCGCGGCGGGGGGCGGGCGCCAGTATCTGCCGGGCAACACGGCGCAGCCGTCGAGCATTCAGGTAATCGATCCGTCCACCAACAGGCCGACAACGGAGATCACGATCAATGAAGGCAACACTGTCCGCCCCAGGCTGCGCCTGATCGATGACGCAGGAATGATGCGTGACGATTTCGATATCTCGCTCACCAGTGTTGATCCGGATATCGCGGTGGCCGGCAGCGGCGGGAGTATTTACGGGAAGCGTGCCGGGTTCGCGACGGTGGCGCTGGCGTCGGGCCGTTTCGTCCAAAACGCGACCGCGACCGTCGTGCATCTGGAATCGGGCAGCAGTGGCCTCTCCGTAACGGGCATCGCTCAGGATCCGGCGCGTCGCCTGTATCTGGCCGCAACCGACGATCATACGGTTTTGCTGGCACAGACTCTCCGGAGCATCCCCGATGTTTACGCTGGAACCGCTCGCGCTCCGGGGCTGAAGAATGACCTGCGGCTTCAATCGCAGTTTCGCCGGCCCGCGTTCCTCACACTGAACCACGCCGACGGCAGCCTCTACGTATCAGATAGCGCGAACCACCTTATCCGGCGTGTGCGTGCCGGACCGAACGGGCGCGTGGAGACGCTGACCGGTACAGGGCTGACGGGAGCTCGCGATGGAACGTTGCAGGATGCGTCGTTCAACGATCCGCAGGGAATCGCGCTCGACGACCGTGGCGGCTTATGGGTCGCGGATTCCGGGAACCACACGATCCGCCGCATCGATCTGGCCACCGGCACAGTCCGAACCGTCGCGGGAGCCGCAGGATCGCCCGGATCGGTGGATGGGACGGGCGCCGGCGCACGATTCCGAAGTCCGGCCGGAATAGCAGTCGAGCCCGAGCCGGCCGTGGAACAGGAAGCGCGCCAGCGTCGCGGTGAACCATCGCCGCCTGTGAAAGTTCTCGTGGCCGATACAGGCAATGGCGTTCTTCGCCGCGTCCGCGAAACCGGCGAAGTCGAAACGATCGCGTTGGGGCAGACCGTCTACCCAATCCAGGCCGGCAGCGGCCAGCAAGCCCTCCAGTGGAGAGCCTCTGCCGCCGTAACGGCTGACGCAACTTCACCAGCAGGAGTGGCGATAGATGCTTTCGGCACTATCTACTTCAGCGAACCGAATGCCGGCAGCGTCCGGGCGATACTTCGGACCGGTGATCTGGTTTCCGTGGCACAAGCGAACTCTTTTCGTGTGCCCCGAGGCCTCGCAGTGGATCCGTCGGGAAAACTGGTCGTGGCCGACGCAGGCGCCGCCACTGCCGAGGTTCGTTTTGGATCTCCCGAAATCACGTCCATCACTCCGAACCAGATTCCCAGCACAGGCGGCGGCACGGTCACCATCAGCGGAACGAGCTTCGCTCCCGATAGTTTTGTTGTCGCCGGAAACGTGTGGATCCGCGACGCTCGCATCGTGAATAGTCGAACAATCGTATTCACCGCACCGCCGCTCTGGAGCGGCGGAACGACAGTGACGGTGCAAAATCGCGGTGGTATCGCCCAGAAAAAGCTCCTTGTCGAACCGATACCGCTCTCGGCCCTCCCGCCGGGTTACGTCACCACACTGGCCGGCGGTACATTCGTGGGTGACGGATCTTTCGCCACAGCCGCGATTCTGCTTCAACCGTACCAGCCCTTCGTGACGCCTTCCGGCGATTTGCTGATTACTGAAGGCTCGCAACATCGCATCCGGCGTGTGTCTTCCAACGGCCTTATCACGACGATCGCAGGGACCGGTGTGCCGGGCTTTTCCGGAGACGACGGCCCGGCCATTGCAGCCCCTCTGGTGTTGCCTTTTGGCGTCGCCATGGATGCCAAAGGCGATGTCCTGGTCGCGGATAGCGGCAATGCGCGTATCCGCAGGATCAGTGCGGGAACCGGAATCATTACGACGATTGCCGGTGGAGGCACACTGGCAGGATCGGCGGGCGACAACCGTCCGGCGACCTCAGCGAGTATCACCGTACGTGCAATCCTCACGGATGCGCGAGGCAACATTGTTTTCACTGATTACGGGAATCACCGCATTCGCAGGATTGACCATGCCACGGGCATCATCACCACGATAGCGGGAACCGGTGAAGCGAGCATGACTGGAGATGGAGGACCTGCCACACAGGCGTCGGTCAATTCTCCGTGGAGCCTGGCATTCGACTCCTCCGGCGACCTCTATATTTCCGATTTTGGACGCGTGCGCAGAATCGACGCCGCGACGGGCATCATCACAAGTGTTTCGGCGGCAATAACGAGCGCTGCCGGGCTCGCCTTTGATCCTGAGGGCAACCTTTACTTCGCGGAACTTGACCTGAACCGCGTGCGAAAGCTCGATCGTTTTGGCGCGATAACGACTTTTGTCGGAACCGGCGGATCCGGTTTCACCGGCGACAACGGTCCGGCTTCCCAGGCAACCCTCAGCCGGCCCCAGGGTGTGGCGTTCGATGCCGCGGGAAATTGTTTTATTTCCGACGCGGGCAACGGCCGCATTCGACGCATCGACGCCATCACGGGAATCATCACCACAATTGCCGGCGGAAACATCACTCCGGAAGATGGAACGCCCGCATGGGCCGCGCACATCGGTATCCCATATGGGCTGGACATCGATTCCGATCGACGGCTCTACGTGGCCGATAACGGTAACCACAGCATCCGTCGCGTGGATCTGGCCACCGGAATCATTTCGACATTGAAAGGAGTCACAACCGGAGTCATGCGCCTGTCGGTCGATCATATTGTGGTATCGGCGGACTATCCAGGTCGTCTCTATTTCGGAGAGGGTGGGCAGGTTCGCCAGGTCGATCTCTCCACGAACGTTGCCACAACCATAGCAGGAACCGGCCAGCTCGGTGTCGGAGGCGATGGTGGACTCGCGACGCGAGCGCTGTTCGCCATCATCAGCGGCGTTACAGTGGCGCAAAACGGCGACGTGTACATCGCCGATAGCCTCGTCAATCGTGTTCGCAAGGTGGACGTCCGGACCGGGATCGTGACGAACTTCGCAGGGACCGGTGCTTCGGGCTTCTCCGGCGACGGCGGTTTAGCCGTCAATGCCCAGTTGGATAGTCCGCGGTCTCTGGCTTTGGATGGTCAGGGGAATCTCTACATCGCTGACGCCGATAACAATCGAATTCGAAGGGTGGATTCTCGAGGAGTAATTACTACGGTGGCCACGAATGTCCAACGGGCCCAGGGAGGAATCAACTATTCCTGGGATTTTACGTTAGAAGGTCAGGAGAACCTTCTGATCGCAGGATTAAATCACATCACAAGGGTGAACCTTAGAACCGGAGCCACTTTAATGATCGCGGGCAATCGCGCGTCATCTCAGGCTGATGGAATCCCTGCCGCAATGAGCGCATTTGCGCCGCACGGCATTGCCGTTGACGCCGAGGGCAATATTTACTATTCCGAAGGGTCGCCCTTTCCGCGAGTCCGGGTCATTCGCGCGCCGGCTTCTCCCTGATTAACTGCGGACAATCTGAAACGGGTCCTCTGCCGCGAATTGTCAAGGAAGTGGACCAAGAAAAGCGGGGGGAAACGGGGGACTTTTCATAGACGAAAGTGCCTGCGCAGTTTACACTCGCCATGGTTTCTCGCCAGTTCTTATTCCAACGAAGACGCAGTAAATGGGAAGGAGTCCCATAAATAGCGCTTTATGATCAGTTTCTTTGGACGTGCCGCATGTTTTGCTGTTCTGTTTCTATCGTTTGTTCAGTCAGGCGACGCTGCAGACCTACTCAAATTCTTTAAAAACTATTTCGTGACGGGAGATTTCGCCGTCGCCGGTACCGGCCTGCGTGGTACAGGTGTCGGCGGCTGGGCCACGGGCACCATCAACATGACCGGCGTGCCGTGCACTCTTGGAAATCAATATGTGACGTGCAATACGCCGGGAGCAGTTCCTGCCGACGTCGTGGCTGCCTTCCTGTACTGGCAAACGAACGAAACCACCAATTCGCCGGGCTCCAGGGTTGGCTACTTCGATGGCGGTAAAATTCTGGGCAAGGCTGTTGGTGATTCCGCAGCATGCTGGAGTTCAGGTGGAACCAATCCGCAAACGTTTGGGCGTATCTACCGAGCGGATGTCCTCAGGCGCCTGACCATTGATCCCGTCAACAATGTTCGCCTGGGCAATGGCCCCCACACCGTCAAACTGAGCGACAGCGGAGGCAATGGAAACGGAGACGTACCGCTAACCAACGGCGCAAGTCTCGTTGTCGTTTACAGAGTCCTGGTGGCCGGGAACCCAATGGCTGTGCCGTACCGGTCAATCGTTTTTTACGACGGCGGTTTTTCGATTCCGAAGGACTCCGCAGGTATGACTCTGACAACAGCGGGGTTCTTTCAAGCGGCGGCGACCCCGAATGCCAGGATGACTCAGATTGTCTCGAATGGACAACCGGGTTTCCTGGCGACGCTGCGCGTTAATGGCGCGACGCTGGACACAGATCCGTACATCGGCGCGCAAGGTGCGCGCTGGGACAATCCCACATATTCCTTCAATCTCGCGGAGAACGCCGCCTCCTACTCGACGACTGTAACGCCTAATACGAACCAGACTTGTGTGGTGATTGGGGCGCAAGTGACCAGCCTCAATGTCAAAGACGGAGATTTCGACGGCATCCTGGACCTTTGGGAAGACAAGGGATTACATCAGAACGATTCAGCTGCCACTTTCGGTACCTGCGAGACACATCCTGGCGACTGCGTTAATTTGCCGGCGATGGGAGCCGACAAGAACGCCAGGGATATTTTTGTCGAGTTGGATTGGATGCATGGAGACGACGGGCATTTGCACGTTCCAAAGCTTGCCGCCCTGTATAAGGTAGCCTGCGCATTCGCCGCCAAAAACATCTGGGTGCATTTCGACGTGGCTAACCTCTATCAAAATGAATACTGCCTGGGGAGCACCAGGTCTTTTATCGTTCCCGCGGCCCATTCCAAAGGTGGAGAGGTCATCGAGGAATCGTCACTGCGTTGTCCCCTTATCGCTACGGCAGACAACGATTGCGCTTACGATGTCGGGTACTCCGTGCTGAGCTACAAAACTGGATTCCGTCTCGTAAGAGATGGATTTCAACTGCTGCAAAGCGGAGTGCCGGTCGTCAACTTCCCCCGCCGTTTCGAGCGCAACCGCAAAGACATCTTCCATTACGGGCTTTTCGCCCATGCGTTGGCAGGACCATTTAATTCCCAGGGGCAGCCCCTATCGACGGATCCAGCCAGCACATCAGGTGTGGGTGACAGGCCTGGTGGAGATTTCATGGTTACCCTGGGACGCTGGCGGTCTGACGACCTGAAACCTGGGGATCCCGGCTATCCGTGCAACCCCGCATCTAACTGCGCTGATCAAACCGGAAGCGCGGACGTGCAAGCCGGCACTCTGGCGCACGAACTCGGTCATAACCTTTACTTATCCCACGCGGGAAATTCTCGCACGCCCAACTGCATACCGAACTATCCCAGTGTTATGAACTATAACAACCAGGTGCGTCTGCTGACAGACGCGGCCGGCAACTCCTGGGTCGACTTCTCGGACGGCCTGCTGAAGCCGAACCCGATAGACCCGTTGAACGAGACGGCGCTGACCTCGGCAGCCATGGGCCCCATGAAATACCGTGTCCGATACTACGGCCCCCCGATCAATCCCCATGAAGGAAGGGCGAAAGCGTACTGCAATGGCCAGACGAATCTTGGCTATGAGTCAGTGCGGCTCGAAAGCCCCACTGTGGGGACTCCGGATTGGGATCGAGATGGGATCATAAACGAGACGATTTCATTCGATGTGAACTACGATGGCCCCCTCGGCGCCGCGCTGTTCAACGACTCCAACGACTGGGTCAGCATGAACCTTCAACAGGTCAGTGCACGGCTGAATTCGAATGGAGTCTCCACGGGCGTCGGCGCGCTGGATTTGGGTGCGCTCGATTTGGGCGCGCTGGATTTGGGCGCGCTCAACTTCTACCTGGGTGCGTTGGATCTCGGTGCGTTGGATCTGGGTGCGTTGGATCTCGGTGCGTTGGATCTGGGCGCGCTGGATCTGGGCGCGCTGGATCTCGGTGCGCTGGATCTCGGTGCGTTGGATCTCGGTGCGCTGGATTTGGGCGCCCTCGATCTGGGCGAGGCTGCCGGTGATGTGAAGTTTTCGGACGTCAATGCCGCGCCCGATGCCGTATCCGCCAGCCAGCCGTTGAAAGCCACCCTTGGTATTGGCGCCATAACGTTAACCTGGGGCGCTCCGCCCATTGGTCAGGTCCGTCGCTACGACATTCACCGGTCGGACGACGGCACTAATTTCATACTGTTCGACTCCCGTGTGGGCGCGCCGCCCGCGACAGGGTACGTCGATACCGTCAACGACTTTGACGATTCCGGCACGGCGTGTCCCAACACCGTGGGGAGGACCTGTTACAACAAAACGTACACCTATTACGTGACGACGTGGGTCGTGAGCGAGTCAAACGGATTAACGGAGAGCGGAGCCTCAAATTTTGTCAACGGCGAGGTGAAGCACGCGTTTGTGATCGGAAACAATCAGGGTTCCGTCGTGTATGGAGACCCAGTCCCGCTTTCACCGACCTTCACCGTTTATGGCTCACACTATGGGACACTTTCGTCCGTAACCTGCAGCTATGATCCGAGTCCCGCCAGGAATGTCGGGAGTTACTCGATCAGCTGCACCGGCCCTGCCAGTACCTCCGAAGTTCTTGGCGGGGTTACCTACATCAGTGGCGTCACATACAACACGGCATACAACGACGGCACGCTCCATTCTCCCGGAAGTTTAACGATCACTAAACGGCCAATCACGGTGACGGCGGCCGCAAACACGAAAACCTATGACGGCAATACTTCGGCGGCGGCTATACCGACGCTGACGTCCGGAAGCCTGGCCTACACGGATGCGGCGAACTTCAGTGAAGTCTATGACACCAGGCATGCGGGCGTGAACAAGACGCTCACACCGTCCGGAGGCGTCAATGACGGTAACGGCGGTAACAACTACATTGTGACTTTCGTGAATAACACGATCGGCGTGATCAACCGGGCGCCGTTGACGATTACGGCTCTGACCAACACCAAGACCTACGATGGAAATGTCAGCGCGGCAGCGGCGCCGACGGTTTCAGGCCTGGTGAGCGGCGATACTGTCAAGGGCCTGGCCGAAACGTATTCCGATCCGAACGCAGCCACGGGAAAAACGCTCTCGGTCTCCGCTTACAACGTGAATGACGGCAACAGCGGCGGCAACTATATCGTGACGCTGATGCCGAATACGACTGGCGTGATCAACAAAGCCACCGCCATCATCTCGGTGATCCCTTACAACATCATTGGCGACGGCACTCCGCACACCGCCACGGGAACAGCCGTCGGCGTTGTCGGCGAAAACGTGTCCGTTTACCTGAACCTCAGCGGAACGACTCACACTGCGGCTGGTGATTACCCCAACGATCCATGGACGTTCAGCGCGCCGAACTATAACGACGCCAGCGGCGCCGTCCATGACCACATTGTCGGATTCGTCGCCACGGGTTCGATGATCACAGCACGGTCTTTTCACACCGCAACCCGGCTCGCCAATGGGAAAGTGCTGGTGGCCGGCGGACTCGACGCTGGCGGAGCTCCGCTGGGAAGCAGTGAGCTCTACGATCCAGCGACTGGAACGTTCAGCCTGATCGGCAGCAATATGCCGAACAAGGCGGCTCGTCACACGGCAACATTGCTCGGCAATGGCAAGGTTCTTCTGATCGGCGGAGGTAACTCCAGTTCAGAAATCTATGATCCCGCGACCAACTCCTGGAGCTCCGCGGGCGGCATATCAGGACAGCGTTCGTTCCATACGGCAACGTTACTGGGCAACGGCAAGGTGTTGTTCGCCGGTGGCGCCGACAACTCCGGAAAAGCGTTGGCCACCGCTTTCCTTTACGATCCCGCCACCGGTTACTCCAGCAACATTAATATGACCGTTGGGCGCGAGCTGCATACCGCAACCTTGTTGCCGAACGGCATGGTCTTGATCGCCGGCGGCAGGATCAAGAGCGGCAATAGCTACGTCTACCTTTCGAGCGCCGAGTTGTACGACCCGACCGCAGGATCTTTAGGTTCTTTCACGGCTGTCGCCGGGAGCGCGATGTCATCAACGCGCTCCGGGCACACCGCCATCCTGCACAACGGAAAGGTTCTGTTAGCGGGCGGTGCGAACAGCGCAACTCTGAAGACTGCGGACTTGTATGATCCGGCGTCCGGCACGTTCACTGCAACGGGTTCGATGACAACCGCACGGCAGTACTTCACAGCCGCGGTTGCCCTGGGAGTTGTCGTGGAGATCGGTGGTCTTAACGGTGCGAGGTTGTCGAGCGCCGAGCAATATACAGGCACGGGCTTCCAATCGGCGGGCAATATGCTGGCCGCACGTGCGGCTCATACAACTACGCCTCTTGCCAACGGTTCGGTGCTGATTACCGGTGGTGAAGGAAGCACTGGAGCCTCGATCAGGACCGCCGAACTCCTTAAGTAGAAATTCGGGGACGGTCCCACTAGTGTCCGGTTAAATCTCGAATAGAGTCAGTTGGTTAGCGCTGACTCTATTCGAGATTTCGTCGTTATAGCGCTGAAACACAAGCTGGACGGGGGTTTTCTCGAAAAGTACGGTG
>Ga0137465_1000075_pt1 | contig 86113 bp, 52 predicted proteins | sample EasRivERMGT828_2_FD_104906 | JGI IMG/M metagenome (GOLD analysis project Ga0137465, IMG submission 104906) | Soil microbial communities from meander-bound floodplain in the East River, Colorado, USA - East River MetaG ERMGT828_2 | ecosystem: Environmental > Terrestrial > Soil > Floodplain ... | reverse complement strand
GGACCGGTACAGAAACGTCCAGCCTTATCACAACAGGCTATGCCAGGGTGCAGGCCGATCAAGGCAGTACCACGCCCGCGGGCGTCGCGATTTATGGATACCGTCCCGGTAACTACCTCGTGAGTGAGACAGCCGTGCCCGCGACGCTTCCTGCCCGGTCGGGACGAATCTACGCAGAGGTGAGTACATCGGTCACGACGGGGCTAGCTATCGCAAACCCAAACGACCAGCCGGCGACGATCGATTTTTATTACACCGACGCTGCCGGCGCGGATACCGGAGCTGGACGCATCACCCTTGGCCCGAAGAGTCAGTTCGCGAACTTCATCGACCAGGCACCGCTGAAGCGATTCAGCGCCAGCACGTTCGAAGGCACATTCAGTTACGCCTCCAACGTACCCGTGTCCGCAATGGCCATCCGCGGAGTCTTCAATGAGCGGGGCGATTTCCTGATGTCGACTCTTCCGGTTATCGATCTTAGCTCACCTCCGCAAACCGGCGTTGTAGTCGTTCCGCACTTCGCGGACGGTGGCGGTTGGACTACCCAGATCCTGCTGGTGAACCCCGGCAACGCTGCCGCAAACGGGAAAGTGGAGTTTAGAGATCCCAACGGAGCATTGACTAGCGTTCCGCTGGCGAATCAGGCGACGGGAGATTATCTGATTCCACCGCGATCCTCGCGAAAGCTGGCCACTACCGGAGCAGGCGCGACGACAACAGGATCCGTGCGGATCATTCCCACCGGAGGAATCGCTGCTCCAATCGCGCTGATCGTCTTCTCGTACAAGCCGGCAGGCGTCGTGCTTTCTCAAGCTGGCGTGACGTCCGTCCGTGGCACGGCTCTCCGTATGTACGCCGCGTCCGCCGCAATTCCGTTCCAGCTTCAAACCGGCCTCGCCCTTGCCAACATCGGCTCGGCGGAGATCACGGTCACGTTTGAACTCTTTAATCACGACGGCTCCACCACAGGCCTGCCGCTTCCTTCATTGAGAACCCTTGCTGCATTTGGACAGACGGCAATGTTTCTTTCGGATATCTTTTCTGGAACATTGCCGGACCCGTTTAGCGGAGTTCTCCGCATTTCCACGTCCTCGTCGGACGGAATCTCCGCAGTTGGGCTACGATCTCTTTACAACGAACAGGGCGATTTTCTTATCACTACAACCCCGCCAACCGACGAAGCGCCTCCCACAGATGCGTCCGAACGGATATTTCCACATCTCGCTTTCGGCGGCGGGTACTCAACGGAATTCGTGTTGTTCAGCGGAAAGTACGGCCAGAGTTCGACGGGAACCATTTGGCTGTGGTCTAAATCTGGAGTTCCCCTATACGTGCCGCTTCGTTAAACGCGGCTCGCGTCGTTCGGCCTGATGCAGTTCGGTTTCGTCGCGACAGCCTCCCCGCTGCGACCACTGGCGCAAAACCAGTACTCCCGGGAGAAATGTCTGAAAGAACATCCCAGGCAGTTGGCGTTGGGCGGCCGTCCTCTTCCGGGCTTTCTCGATGGTGTTTTCGGGCCTGTGCAACCTCTGCGATAACAAGAAAACGCAAGTTTTAAGAGGACATTCCATCGAGTGCAGGCGATGATATGCCCCCGAGCTGATTGTTCGGTGCTCAAGATCGCGTGGAAGTGGGTCATTCTGAATTTATCCGCGTCCGTAAATCTACGAATAGGTGACAGCTCACACGAAGTAATAGCGCTCCGGTGAAGAAGCGCGTGTGCGTCATCGGTGGCGGCGCGGCGGGGACGTCGGTGCTTTGGTGTCTGACCGGCAAGGATGTCGATGCTCCGTCGCGCCTGGTTTTGTTTCACGATGAAAACGAAATTGGCGGACATTCCCGAACCATCCCGGTGGTCTTCGACGGGGAAGTCGGCCGCGTGGCGCCCCAGGGAACTGCGAATAGTCATCCTGTCGATATCGGGGTTCAATTCGTTTGCCCAACGCTCTACCCCAATCTGTATCGCCAGCTCGAGCTTTCCGAATTCTCCGATATTCGGTTGAAGCGCCATGCGGCGCTTCGGATGTCGGGCGCCTTCACCGACGATCTCGTATGGGGCAATTTCCCGGCCTACCAGCAAGGCTCACGGTTCAGCCGTTGTTTCGACAAGGTAACGATAGACCACGCGGAACGTTTTCAAAGGGATCTACACCGGAGTCCTCTTAAACGGATGGGCGGCAAACCGATTTTCCGGATGTCGATAGACGAATACCTGAAACGCTCCGGCATTCCGAGGGACGGGAATTTCTTTCGGTACCTACTGATTCCTTATCTCTGCATCATCAACGGTTATGGAACAACCGATCTTCTGCAAACGGAGGTTCAGGATCTCTATCCGATTTTTACGAGACTCCCGATAATGCAGACCGTCGGTCCCTATGCGAGCTTCACCGAGCCGGGATACGGATGGGACCGCTTTGCCGACGGAGCGACATCATGGGTCAAGCGCATGGCGGACGTCGCGGTTGGTCGAGGCGCGGAAGTTCGGCTTTCATCTTCGGTGAATCGCATTTCAAGACGCAGGAACGAATGGATCGTGGAATGGAGCGTCGGAGCGACGTATGGACGCGGCGGGACGGCTCTCGAGCGGGGCGCGGAGTCCCACTCTGAAGCATTCGACGAGATCGTCTTCACGACGGATATGACAACCAACCTCGGCCTTCTGGATCACGACGAGAATCCGTATCGCGACCTTCACAGCCGCTACCTCGCCCGCGATCGATTCCGGCTTCTTCCAGGAGTTTGCTATATCCACCAGGACAAGAGCCTGCTGGCGCCCTGCCTGACCGATGAAAAGGAAGACGGGCAATTCACCGGATACTTCGCATGGGGAAAGCAAGACCTCGGAAGCGACCTCTACAACCTGCCTTACGATCTCGGAGCAACCTTCCAGACGTACTTCATGCACAACATCATGGGTACGCCCGCGCCCTGCTACGTGTCGATGTACGCCGAGGATCGCGCCGCGCGCGTCCCGGCGGCGGACAAAACGATCTTTCGCCGGACATGGCGGCATGGACGATGGGTGGCGTCGTTCTTTCGCGAGGCAAAGCGTGAACTGCACAACGTTCAGGGTGTCGGCAACCTCTGGTTCGCCGGGAACAACACAACCGTGGATTCCGAGGAAGGCGCTCTTATATCGGCAATGATTATCGCGGCGCACACCAGCGCCTATCGCTACCCGTTCGGTATCGGAAACTTCGCTTGGGTCATGTACAACTGGTTCCATGAACAGATGTTCCCGCCAAAGTCGTTACGATCGCGCGTGGGCCGGCTCTTGAATATGCAGCGGGGGTGACGTGGAGGCTTGATTGTCCGCCAGTAGCGTGCGTCCCCACATGATCAGATGGTAGGCAAGGGGAACCACGATCAGGAGTTCCTCGACAACGCTGTGGATGGTGCCTCGCCGTCGGAGCCGGATCAGTTCACGAACAAACCTCCAGAAGTCACGCCGGAAAGACGCCTTGAATCCGGCCCGGTAAAGCACCCGCGCCAAACCCACGACGAAGAACTTCGCAAGGAACCACTGCTGCTTGCGCGTCGTGGCCGGCGGCTTTCCTCTGCGCTGACGTGTATGAACGTTTTCGATAGTCCAGAGGAAGCGATCAAATACGGCGTGGGGCGAATACACGTCGCGCACGGTTTGACGGAGCATGGCTGTGACGAGATCGCTGGATAGCCGGAAACGGATGTTGGTTGTCATGCAGGACAGCAGCGAGGCCGACTGCGCCAAATCGCCGTTCGAGTCCGAGATCAGTCGATGCTCCTTTTCGAGCCGTTCCCAAAGGGGAGTCTTTGGCAGAGCCGACAGAAGATTGAAATAAGTTGTGGGTACATGAGTCTCAGCAATGAAACGGGCAGCATGATTTCCGGTGTCGGGCGTATCCGTGTCGAAGCCGAAAATCATTCCGAGAACGGGCTCGAGTCCATAAGACCCGAGCGTCGCCAGAGATTCGACGAGCGGATCCATGATGTTCTGCTTCTTCGAAATAAGGCTCAGTGTGTCCGGGTCGATCGACTCGACTCCCACAAACATGTGCGTAAAGCGCGCCTTCTGCAGCAGGCTCAGCGCTTCCTTGTCGCGGGCCAGGTTGATACTGGCCTCCCCAGTGAGGGGATACGGAAACCCGCGCGCCGTCTGCCACTCGACAACGGAAACGAGCATCGCTTTCAGCGCCTTTCCGTTCGAAACGAGATTGTCATCCACAAAGAGACACGTCCCGACGAATCCCAGCTGGTAGATCTGCTCGAGTTCCTGAACCACGCGAGGCCCGGATTTGAGACGGGCAACACGCCCATAAATCATCGGGATATCGCAAAACTCACAGGTGAAGGGACAGCCTACCGAGAATTGAACCGGCTGAAGCATGTATTGGTTCACGGGGGCCAGGTCGCGAGCCGGCAGAGGCAGATCCTCGAGCGGCGTCGTGCGAGCGGTCCTGAAGATCAGCTGATCCTTCGGTACGGGGGCGTCGGACTTCAAGAATTGAAGCAGCTCCTCGGTCGCGTCTCCGATCTCGCCCACATGAAGAACGTTCACTTCGGGGTAGTACTCAGGACAGATGTTGACCGATGGCCCACCCAGTATGGTCATCTTCCCAAGCCGCCGCGCTTCGTCGACGATTTCGTTCACGCGGCCGCGCTGGGGATGCATGGCCGATAGCGCGATGACGTCCGCCCACTCGAGATCGTCCGCAGTCAGCGGCTCGACGTTTTCATCCACCATTCGGACGTCGTGATCCCGCCGCAGGTACGCGCCGATCTGCAACAAGCCCAGGGGCGGCATGACAGCGAGCTTCCCGAGATAAAAGGTGGCGCTGTGCTCGTAATTGAGCAGGTTGTTCGGTGCGAACCGCGGATACACGAGAAGGAGATGGCGTCTCATATCAATTCTCAATCACGTCCATGACCCAGACATCGCCGACGTCATCGCGCCAGGGGAAGTAGAGGTACTTGCCATCGGTGGAGGGCGACTGGAATCCCAGGCTTCCTCGCCGGCCCGAGAGGTTGGTGACGGGAAACTCGCGACGATCCTTTAATGAAAGCGCCCAGACGTTGCCCGCCCGCTCGTCAGCGCCCATGAAGTAAATCCGGTTCCCATCAGGCGACCATTGCATCGTTCCTACGGGGCCGGTCGACAGCCTCTCGGACTCGCCTCCTTGCGCCCGGACACGCCGGATCTGGCTTCCCTGGGGCATCCATGCCGTGAATGCCAGAAACAGGCCATCGGGCGACCAGCCCGGACTGAAATCGTAAGTCGTGTCAGCGGTGATCGTGCGTTCTTCGCCTCCGGTGGAAGAAATCACTCGAATGTCGGAGTTCCCGCTTCGTTCTGTACGAAACGTGAGTTCTTTGCCGTTGGGAGACCATTCCGGTGTGGCATCGAGCCCATTGCTGCGAGTCAACTGAGTCGCCGATCCTCCCGCCGCGGGCAGCGTCCAGATTTCGCGATCACCTGTTCGGAATGAATAGAACGCGATGGTGAGAGCGTCAGGAGACCAATCCGGATCCCAATCCGGCTCGATGTTGAAGGTCAACTGCCTCAGTTGGCCGGAGCTGCCGACCGGCATCACCCAGATGTCGTGGTTTCCCGCTCGATCGGAGCTGAAGGCGAGTTGCCGGCCATCCGGCGAGACATCCATGAATTCAATGAACGCCTGATCGAAAGTCATCTGCTCCGCTTCGGCCCAGGTGGGCGGTTTGTCCTTATCCCCTTTGACAGGCACGCGCCAGACATTTGCCACGGCCCGCCCCTGCGAATAAGCTAGCCGACTTCCGTCTGCAGTAAAAGCGATGTGGGATATGCCGACCGCGGTCGTGATCCGCTCCGCAGGACCTTTGGGCTTTCCATTATCCAGCATCGGTTGTCGCCACACATCCGATGTCCCACCCTGATTGGAAACGAAGTAAAGATATCTTCCATCGCGCGACCATCGAGGGCTTTTGATGTTCGTGCGTCCATCGCTCAGAGAAACGCTGGTTCCGTCCGACAGGTTGCTCACGAATAGCTGTGAGATGTCGCCATACTGCGAGCCCGAGTCCAGGTAGGCGACATGAAGGCCGTCGGGAGACCGGCTCAGATCCAGGCGCGTCGGACTGGGTCCGGGAAGACGTGTTCGTCGAGTTTTTTGCGTAACGATCGTGTTGATTTCGAGCCAGGGTTCCAATCGTGAGCCATCTGTCTCGTAGATCACGTATGCCAGCTCGGATCCATCCGTGGACCAATCGGGCGGGCTGTGGAAGACCGAACCGGTTGAAGGATTGGCGGCTACTCTATGCAGACCTCCGCCAATCGAGGACATCAGATAGTAGCCGCCTCCATCACGGTCGGACCAGAACGCGATCTGGCGGCCGTCCGGCGACCAGCTCGGATACAGATCGTCTCCGGTGAAATCGGCCGTCCGGTTTACCGCCGGCCCGCCTCCCGGTTGCTTCACCCAGATGTCCCAGTTGCCGGTTTCGTTCGATCCGTACGCGATGGTTCTTCCGTCCGGCGACCAGCTCGGGTAATCCTCCACGCCGATCGCGGCGCTGACCTGGACTGGATTGACGAGCCTTGGCAGAACAGCTTCCCGGGCCAAACGCAAGTAGGCGACGAAAGTCCCCACAAGCAGAAGAATCAACGGCAAGGCCCAAACCAGTCGACCCTTCCAGAAACGCCGGCTAGCGACGTGGCTCCAGACGTCACGCATACCCGGTAAGCCGGCCATGCCTTTCTCGATTTCGACCCGCACCTGAGCCATGTCTGGCGGCCGAAGGCCGGGATCCTTCTGAAGACAACTTCGCAAGAGACCGCGAACCGCAAGTTGAGTTTTCGACGGCAGTGCGTCCCAGTCGGGATGGCGCTCGAGGACAGCAGCGATCGTGTCCGACGTGGTCTCTCCCAGAAAAGCCACCTTGCCGGTCAGCGCCTGATACAAACAACAACCGAAAGCCCAGATGTCCGTTCGATGATCCACGGACTTTCCGCGAGCCTGTTCCGGACTCATATACGCAGCCGTGCCCAGAATCATTCCAGCGCCAGTCGCATAGAAGCTGAGGGTGGGAAGCTCGGAAAGGTCCGTCGCGCTGGAATCCTTCGCCAACGCCTTCGCCAGGCCGAAGTCCAGGACTTTGATCTTTCCTGCGGGCGTGATCTTGACGTTCGCCGGCTTCAGGTCGCGGTGGATGATGCCCTTCTCATGCGCGGCCTGAAGCGCGTCCGCCATCTGGTCAAAGAGAGGCAGCGCCTGCTGCACGGGAATCGGTTGCCGGTCAATGCGCTCGGCCAGCGTCTCTCCTTCCACCAGTTCCATAACGATGTACGGGACGCCTTTGTCGTTGCCGACGTCGTAAATCGCGCAAACATGCGGATGGTTGAGTTGGGAAATGACTTTCGCTTCGCGCTCGAAACGCATTCTGCGCTGGGGATCCTCCGCGACATCTCTCGGCAGCACCTTGATTGCAACAGATCGATCCAGACGCGTATCGCGCGCTTCGTAGACTTCGCCCATCCCACCAACGCCCAGCAACTGGAGAACCCGGTAATGGCTGATCTGCGTTCCGATCAAAGGAGATGCTGAATGCGATGCGGCCGCTCTGGCGGCGATTTCCATAGCGGGAGTGTCGAGAAACCCGTCGGCTTTCTCATGGGCTTTCAGCAGCGCTTCAACCTGTTTGCGCAATGCAGCATCGGAACCGCATGCCTGATCCAGGAAGGCCGCACGTTCGCTGACGGGTCGGTCGAGAGCGGCGTGATAGATTCCCTCGACTTGCTGCCACCTCTCAGGCTTCATCCTGCTGCTCTCCGTGGAGGGCGCAATACAACCAGGCCTGCGCCACGCTCCATTCGCGCTTGACCGTCCGTGGAGAGATCTTCAGCACCTCGGCCGTCTCGGGCACGGTCAGTCCGCCGAAAAAACGCAGTTCGATAATCTGACTCTTGCGCGGGTCCATTGCCGCGAGGTCGTTGAGGGCGTCGTCGAGCGCTACGAGATCCTCTTCCCGTTCGACAGAGGCTGTCCCTTCGAACGAAACATGGATCGATCCGGCTGCGTTCTTGCCGCGGTTGCGCCGGGCGTGATCGACAAGAATGTGCCGCATCAGTTTTGCGGACACGCCAAGGAAATGAGCCCTGTTCTGCCAGCGTACGTTCTTCCAGTCGATGAGCCGAAGATACGCTTCGTTGACCAATGCCGTGGTCTGCAGCGTGTGCCCGGGGCGTTCACCTTTCAGATATCGCCGTGCAAGCCGATGGAGTTCAGCCTCGACGAGGGGAACCAGTTTTTCCAAAGCGGTCTCACTCCCCTCACTCCAGGCCATCAGTAATTGCGTGATGTCCGAAGGTGTCTCCATATACGCTTCAGCGTTTGGATTTGCACTTTAGCACAAGTTCCCTGGCCCCCTTTTCGCGGAACTCAGCAAGGCGGCGGTTTGGTATCGGAGCAGCGTAAGATTCAACAATTTCTTAGGACTGAAGGATTGCACTGTACTGAGGAATTCGGAAGTAATGACCAGTTATAAGCGATACTGCCGATTGAATCTGTCCACTATGAGCAACAGATCCACTGGGAGGACTTGGCGAACCCTCTCAGTGATTTCAGGTGGCACACTCTTGTAGTAAGCGTGTGCTATGCCGCCAGCAATACACGCTAAGGTATCGCTATCTCCCCCTAGAGAAACAGCTCTTCTAACGGTGTCTTCGTAGTCCACTGAATCCAGAAATGCAATAACGGCTTCCGGTACTGTTCCTTGACACGAAATATCAAACTCATATGACGGTCGTATTTCTTCGATAGTTCGGTCTAGATCATAACCAAAGCGTTGACCTATTTCTTGACGGATGAAGTCCTTACTCTTACCTGTCCGCGCAAGAAAGACGGCCAGAGCCGTTGCCTGCGCTCCTTTTATTCCCTCAGGGTGGTTGTGCGATACTTCTGCGCTGCTCGTGGCTTGGCGCAAAACATCGCGTTCGACGACGCAGAGGAATACGCGAAGCGGTTACGGCACCTCACCTCCGAGATCGCGCTCACCAGCGAAGTCAAGGGGCACCTGATTCCATGCGATTGGCTCGAAGTGGGGCGGCTTGATGGGCGACCGGTTGCATGGCTTAGTGGGTCGGAGGCAGGAGAAGCGTGCTTCCCCCCTTGCGACTTGATTGAGGAAACGATTGTCGGCCCCCTTTCTAACCAGGATCTCGCCGAACGCTACAATTTCATTCGCCGCGACAGCAGGGGTATGGAGACGTATGCGGACAAAGCCACGGGCGAGTTGACTTTTCTTGTGAGGGCTTTACCGCCTGACCTGCATGGAAGTCTGTGGCAGAGGTTGTGGCGACGCCTGGTAGACGTAGCTCGTGGGCGATCCCGATGAGGGATTGGCGCTCGTTGCGGAAGTGATTGTCGCGGTAAAACGAGCCGTGCAGGCGGACCCGCGCTGATGTCGCCGACTGATTGCGGAGGATAAGCGGTCGTTAGGGTGTTGCGGCAGATTGCGTGATAGCTGACTTGTCCTGTGATCCGAAAGGATCGTGTGGGTTCGATGCCCGCCCCCGCACAATCGTCCTTTAAGGATTTCGTGCGTCCGAAGGTGTCTCCATATTCGCTTCAGCGTTTGGATTTGCTCTTTAGCACAATTTACGTGACCCCCTTTTTGCGGACCGAATGGCGCCCACGATGGAGACGCCGGCACGGTCTGTGACGACTACGGAGATCGTACCAATTCCGGTCGCTGCTGGTGGAACCGTCGGCCGCCAGACGAAGGACCTGGCGCTCTCGATCGCTTAGAGGGTCCGGTTCACTCCAGGCTTCTGCAGCGAGTTCGGGATCGACAGCACGGCAACCAGCATGGACGCGGCGGACGGCGTCGGCGAGAGTCTCTGCGGGTGAGTCCTTCAACAGATAACCTGCAGCGCCGGCATCCAATGCCCGCCGAAGGTATCCGGCGCGCGCGAACGTTGTGAGAATGATCACGCGCACGGGAGCACTGAGTTCTTTCAGTCTTCCGGCAACTTCAAGACCGCTCATTTCGGGCATCTCGATATCGGTAAGTAGAATGTCAGGCTTGTGCCGCAGCGTCAGGTCAAATGCTTCGGTACCGTTCTTTGCCTTTCCCACCACTTGAATGTCCGGCGCCATTTCCAGCAACGCTGCAAGCGCTCCGAGCACCATGGCTTGATCTTCAGCAATGACGACACGAATGCTCATCGAGAACCGCCGGAAGCGTGATGAGGAGCCGCGTTCCTGAGGAAATTTCTCGGTGCAGCTTGCCGCCCAACGCTTCGACGCGTTGACGCTTGCCGGAAAGCCCAAAGCCGTCCGGCACAAGTCGGCCGCAACCATCGTCTGCGATTTCCATCTGACAGCCCTTCCGGAGCGACGCGCAGACTCAGTCTGCATGACGACGCCTTGGCGTGGCGAATCACGTTCGTCACTCCTTCACGCAGGGCAAGCGCGAGAACGCTCTCTTGCGCGGCAGGCATGTCGGTTACAGCGAAGTCGCTGCTCACTTTCACGCCTGCGGCCTCGAGGGCAGCGGCCGCATGTTCCGCCTCCGCCTGGAGACTGCGGGCCCGGCCGCAACGTGCGAGGAATTCGTTGTGCTGCTTGACGGATAGATCGTACAGATCTATTCTTCGATTTATACAGATTGGAGCGTTCTCGTGAAACGAACTGTCCGAACTCAGCAGCCTACGCGATCTAAAACGCGGGAGAAATGGACGAGAAAGAACATCGTCATTGACCAGCACAAGCTGGATCTTGCTAAGGCACTTCTCAATGCTCCGACGGAAACCGCAGCTGTGGATCAAGCACTAGACCTTGTCGCATTTCAAGGGGAGGTGTTGGCGGGAATCGATCGCTTGGTAGAGGTGGGAGGAATCGATGACTCTTTTGAGAATCGCTGACAGTGCCGAAGTATGCGATCGATACTAATGTCTATATTGACGCGTTCCGCAAGCCCCCGGCGGCCGTACAACTGAAAGCGTTTCTGACGCAGTATCTGCCCGTAACCTACCTCAGTGCTGTTGTCATACAAGAACTTCGGGCTGGAGCTCAGTCCGAAGAGCAGGTCGAAGCGCTTGAAAGAGGACTCTTTGCCCCGTTCGAAAAGCGCCGTCGGGTTTTCACGCCATCAGCGAATGCCTTTAAGGTATCAGGAAGCATTCTGGCGGACCTGGCCGCTAATGGTGACTTGGATCTGGCACGCGCCAAGGGATCGTTTGTGAATGATACGTTGCTGGCCGCATCATGCCTCGAACACGGGATGACGCTGATTACCGGCGACTCGGATTTCTCGCGCATCAAGGGAAGCCTGAAAGCATTTCGATACGTCCCTCCCTGCCCCTAAACGAGCATTTCCCTGGTGTTCCCGTCGTAGCCAGAAAATGTCTTCGCGTCGTTTTGCGAATTGGCTTTGGAGGAGATCGGCTGGCCCTCTTTTTGCAGACCGAGCGCCTTAGTAGTCGATGGAGAAGATTCTCCTGATGCGAAAGGAGCACAAGACGATGCGAGCGGGAAAGATCCAACTGCTGGGGTTATTGCTGTTTACTGCCAATGCGTTCGCGCAGAGCACGATGGGTACGATCTCCGGAGTCGTCACAAATCGTGCCGGCGTCCCCATCGTGGGCGCCAGCGTCGTGGCGGCCAATCCCGTCAATGGCACTTCGAGAACGACGACTACGAACAGCGCGGGCCGTTTCATCGCTTTTCAACTTCCCTCCGGAGGCTATTCGATTACCGTGGACAGCCCGGGTTTTCGAAAACTCGTCCAGGAAGGATTCGTTCTGACGGCAGCGAGCCACTTGAACGCCGGCACCCTGTTCCTCGATACGGGAACTGCGGACGATCCCGTGCGTGAGACCGCCGATGCCGGCCGGCTTGGCCTTCAGTCCACATCAGGCGAGCGTTCAGGGCTGCTCACGAACCTGCAGATTCGCGGTCTCCTGCTCAACGGCCGAAACATGCTCGGCCTGTTATCGATAGTTCCCGGAACCGTCAGTCTGGTTGATGGACAGGTTTCAAGTGAGAGTGGCCTCAACGGGATCTACTTCAATGGCACGCGCGGCACCCAGCACAACTTGACGATCGACGGTTCCCCGAACGTGCAAGTAGCCGGAAATAACCTGGTGCACGTCACCATCAATCCGGATGCGGCAGCCGAGGTCCGCGTGGTCACGGCGAATTACCAGGCGGAGTTCGGTTATTCTGCGGGCGGATTCATTCAATACGTGACGCAATCTGGCGCCAGGGACTTTCACGGTTCGGCGCGACTCTTCCATCGCCATGAGGGTTTGAACGCCAACGATTATTTCAGGAATGCCGAGGGCCGGAACTCCCGTGGGGATGAAATCCAGCCGCGCCAGCTTTACCGCTACAACTACGTTGGCTACGACATCGGCGGGCCTGTTGTTCTCGGTTCGTGGAATCGAAACAGGAACAAGCTTTTTTTCTTCTGGAGCCAGGAGTTCTACCGGCAACTCGTGCCGGCCGTTTTTGCCCGCAATATCCTGGTTCCCACAGAAGCGGAACGCAAAGGGGACTTCTCGAAAACGGTGGACGGCAACGGCGCCAGGGTTTTCATTCGTGATCCTAACCGGACGGGAAACTGCAACCTGACCGACCAGTCGGCATGTTTTCCGGGAAACGTCATTCCGCCCGAGCGCTTCTTCGTGGATGGCCCCGCGATACTGAATCTCTACCCTCCTCCGAACTTTCCGGGAGAGAACCGGTTCAATTACACGTCCTCGCTTCCGAGCGACTTTCCGAGGCGCGAGGACATTCTTCGCGTGGACTACAACATCAGCAGCAGAACGAGACTCAGCGCCCGCTACATCAACAACCCTTCCCAGGATCTGCAACCTTACTCCGGAGCAAATAACGTTCAGGTAGCCCGGATAACCAGAATATTCGAAGGTCGGAACGGCGCCATTTCACTATGGCATTCATTCAGCCAGACGCTTGCCAACGAGTTCGTTTTTGGACCGAGTACCGCTAATGTCAGCATCACTGCCGACGAAAAAGCCACGCGGCGCGCAAATCAGATCACGTTTCCGCTGTTGTTTCCGGAAGCCAACCCCAGGGATTACCTGCCGGGTTTTACATTCGGTGGAGTTGCCAACATTGCCGCCTTTCCGATAGTCGGAGACCTCAATACCGCCCCGTCGCGAAACAAAAACCATACGTTCGCATTCAGGGATAACGTTGCAAAGATCTGGAACTCGCATCTGATCAAAACCGGGATATCCGTTTTTCGAAGCCGACTGGATCGACACCCCGGAGAATCCACCGCTTCGACGATCAGTTTCGCCAGCAACGCGAACAATCAGGACAACACGGGACACCCCTACGCGAACGCTCTTCTCGGCATTTACAACAACTACCAGCAGTCCAGCAGTGGACCGCGGGCCTACTGGCGGTTTACCAATCTGGAAGGCTACGTTCAGGACAACTGGAAGGTGGCGCGGCGTCTCACACTCGATTATGGATTGCGCATCGCGTGGTACCAGCCTCAGTACGACAGACGACTTCAGACGGGTTTTTTCAACCCGGACTTGTACGATCGTGCAAAGGCCGTCCGGCTTTATGAGGGCGTCGCGGTGGGAAATCAACAGCGCGCGGTAGACCCTGCCAGCCGGCCGGCTACGCCGACGCTCGCGAATACGCTTCCATCCACGTTCATCGCGCTGATCGTACCGGGATCCGGAAATATCGCCAACGGCATTGGCCGCACGGATCAAGGCTATCCGCGCGGCGGAATCGACAGCCGCGGCGCACAATGGGGGCCGCGGTTTGGTTTCGCATACGATCCATTCGGCAGCGGAAGGTCCATCGTGCGCGGCGGTTTCGGCATCAGCTACGACCGCGTGGGCGCCAACTCGGGATTTACAGCGCTCGGAAATCCTCCGACAGTCTCAAGACCGGTTTTGTCATTCGGCCGATTGCAGGATTTGTCGGCCGGAAGTGCCCTGGTAGCTCCGCCCAATGCCTTTGGTTTTGCGAGAGACGGCCACGTTCCTACCGTTTACAGCTATAGCCTGGGCGTGCAGCGTGACCTGGGATTCAACCTGAGCCTGGATGTTGCATATGTCGCAACGCTGTCTCGGCACCTCTCGCAAGCGCGTAATTTGAACGCGAGTCCGTATGGGACGACGTTTACGCGGGAGGCCCAGGATCCAGCTCTGTACGCAGGCGGTGTCGTGCCCGAGAGCGAGACAAACCTTCCCGAAGCATACCGGCAAGCCGGCTTGCGATTCAGCGGAACGTTTGCCAGGCGGGTTGAGTTTTTGCGGCCTTTTCCGGAGTATGGAAATGTCATCTACCGCGAATTCGTCGGATCTTCCAATTACCATTCCCTGCAGATGTCTTTGGATCGCCGCTTTTCTCGCGGACTGCAAGCCAACATCTATTACACGTGGTCGAAAGTGCTGGCGACAGCGAATGACGATCAGGAACTCACTCACCCCTTCGACACACGACGCTACGACTATCGGCTGGCTTCCTTCGACCGTCGCCATGCCTTCAGCGCCAGCTTCATATACGACGTACCCAGCCTGGGCCGGCGTCTCGGCAGTCATTGGATAACACGCGCACTCTTCGACAATTGGCAGGTCTCCGGCATTAGCTCCGTTGTGAGCGGCCCGCCGTTCGAGCTGACAGTGGGCATTGCGGGCATCAGTCCGAATCGAGTGACGGGTTCTTACACAGAGGCCGCGCGCTTCCACTTCCGAAGTGATCCGCAGCCGGAGTCCGGCGCACTTGCGATCGATCCGAATGCTTTCCTTGTTCCCCGGATCGGAGACCCCGGCCCCTGGCCGCGACAGTATCTGCGCGGTCCCGGCATTCACAACCACGATCTCGCATTCTTGAAAAATTTTCCCATGGGAGGGGACAGCGGGAAGTATCTGCAGCTTCGTGTAGAGATGTTCAACGCGTTCAATCACACGCAATTCGCCGTCATTAATGCGGCAACCAGTCTCGCGGCGCCGACTCCCAATGGAGGGTTTGCGACAGGCGGTGCAATCTTCAATAACTACAGCAATGCCGTGATCACGAGCAACCTTCGGCCCGCGGGCTCGACGGAACCGCTCGGCCGTTTCTTCGGCGAGTACAACGGCGCGCAAACTCCGCGCATCATCCAGCTCGCGGCCAAGATTTATTTTTAACCTTCCTTCGCAGTACTTATGAACCGATACGCTTTTCCAACGAGATCGGATACGTTTACGCTGCAGGGGGAAGGGTCGCGAGTTCCCAAACCAGTCGGATAGAGGCTAACCAATCGGGCTATGGACTGCCAGGCGGTTTCGTCGTCGGAGAGCAGTCGTCTGATTCATACCAAAGACTTGTATTAACCGCGGACCGGGCCCGCTTGGCCACGTGATTGCATTTCCGACGCGTCCTCATCATTGCAAAACAGAAAGGAGCTCCACTGTGGCTGGTTCATACGTCAATTTTGTCGAATCTCTTATTTACGGCAACGGACTCAACCCCAATCCCAATCATCAGGACTGGTTGGCTCTGGGGCTGGCCGGCGGAACCGATTGGCTGACTCATTACCTGGATCGAATGCTGGCGGCCTATGAAACATGGGTTGCGGCGGAAGGCCTGCCGCCAGTCACACCCTGGGATGGGACACGTGTTGCTCCCTGGAGTCCGGCCTCCGACATTCCGCCAGGCCCGGATCTTGACGGCAGTTTTACCGGCATCGCAACGCTGGACCAACTCGGTACAGCGTTGAGGACGCGTTACACGACCATCTCCGGCTTCGGCGGCGCCGCCGAACTGTCCGGGCTTTTGAAGGCTCCGTTCAGTTACCGCTTTTGGGGGTACATGAAGTGGAGCTGGACCATGCGGGAACGTTTCTCAGGGCAGCAAGTGTTTCCGACGGGCGTTCTATTCGATCGCGACGGCACGATCCTTTCGTCAGTTGAGTTCCTCAATACATTCAATGACACTCACCGGAGCTGGCATGGCGCGGGCGCTGCGCCTGTCTCGCCGACGCCGTTCATGCGCACAACTGCCGGTCAGCGCTCCAGCCGCGGCATTCCCACGGCGGGAACGGCTGCTGAGGACTTTCTGCGGTTCCACCGGGACAACATGGAGTTCTTTCATCGCTGGTATGCGCGAACAGGCCAGCCACATCTGGTGCCGACAGACATGGGCCGGCCCGGCGGCTGGCCGCCGACCGCGCCTGGCGTCGTGAACCCGCCCAGTCCGTGGGTGCTCAATGAAGCCGCTGTCCCCGGTGTGCCCGCTTTTGCTCTCAACACCACGGTCGACCAGATCGGCCAGATCGAGTTCTCATACCACATCAACGGACACACACAAAACACAGACATCGGCCCACTGTCGCACAACAACTATGTGCCCCGTTTCCACAACTGGCACGGCTGGATCGACGGACAATGGTTCTGGCGGGAGCCGCGCTTCGCTCAATCCGATCCGGCAACGAGCGAGCGTGAGCGCATATTCCGGCCCGTGCTGCAGGATGGAAGCGACTTCCCGGGACTCCATTCCCTATCCATTGTCAGGGACGCCGGCGCGGACACGCTGTATCCACCCAATGCCGTCGGCGGACTGGACTTCACGACCGGCAACGGAACCCTGCGCATGAAGCTCTATGTTCGTGATCCCTTCGCAAGGCCGCTGCGCATGCGTTTGCGCGCAGAAGTCCTGGATGCTGTGGGCGGTGTCGCCTCGACGACCACCGTGCTTCGAAATATTGGTCCTGCAGGGGATCATCCATTCGACACCGAATTCAACGAGGACCTGGCATTGACGGGCGCTTTCACTTCCGACGATCCGGTTCTAGCCAATCCGTCGGTCGGTTTCGTCAACAGCCGAGTCCGGATCACCGGGAACCTCTGGGTTCCGAACGTGGCCACGCCTGACGATCCGGCGACCTCTCCGGAGCCCGCGCTCGTCCACGAAGACGTCACCTACCTGGACCTGGTTCGCGAAAAGCTGGAGCCGGAAACTCTCATCTACAAAAACCTGAGCACGTTCTCTGAAGACCAGGTCAACAGCAACATGTCCGGAGCCGAATCTCGGTTCGACGCCGCTTTCTATGTTGTGGTGCAGGACCGGACATCGCTTTCATATCCGATGCCGGCATGGCCCGCGGAGCTCGCAAATGAAGTCAAAGGCCTGGTGCTTGGATTAATACCGGCGTCCGGCCTGTTTGACGACGTCGGACACGCACCGGACATCGTGTTATGGCAGCAGGCTGTGGATGCGCCGTTTGCTGGCGTTCGGGTCGAAGTTCAGGGCGCGCCATTGAAAGAAGACCCATCGTTGCCGCTCGAAACTTCCCAGCGGCACACCTGGACGGTTCGAATTATCTTCGATGCCGTGAACGATGCATTCACGGGCTTGCCCGTCGGCGGAAGCCAAACCGTCCGCTTGCGCGTGACCGTGCGGGACCGCGCAGGCAACACGTCCACCACCGAAACGCAGGTACGGTTTCAGCGGGCCGCCAATCCCTACATGATCGACGGACCTACGCCATGGCTCAGTGTCGATACACGCGTCTTCACGGTGCGCCAGGATGAAACCCGGTTCCTTGAATCGATGACTGCGGGCAGAGATCCCCTGGACTTCCTGAACGACGTGACCGGCCGTCTGAATGCGGGCACCTCGGGAGCCGACACGTTCGAAACTTTACCGGAAGGAGGTCCCGGTGCAGCGCTGGAGTATGCAGAAGCCATCCCCAATCCCTCCACGGGAACCTCGACGCCGATTTTCAACTTCGCGCTCGCAAAGATCCGGCTGCAGGGCGCGGCCGGCGCTATAGGCGTCCGTGCTTTCTTCCGTTCTTTCCGTTATGCCGCGCCGAGCCTGCTGTTCGACACGACGAAAGGCTATCGCTTCCATGATGACGGTGCGGGAAAGAAGATACCGGTGCTGGGCTTCGAGAGCGAAACCAACGGCGCTTCGTTGTTATCAGTCCCATTTTTCGCGTCGCCACGAATTGATCCGGCGGCTGCTTCACTCGAAAGTCAAACCGATCCGAATAACGTGCATGACTTTTCCGCGGGGCCCACGACAGAGCAGGTGTGGTATTGCGGCGCATGGCTCGATATCAACCAGCCCTCTTCGCGACTGCCCGCCGTATTCGACAACGCGTCGCCGAACGGGAACGGTCCGTATCTTCTCGCCTCGCTTCAATCGATTCGAACACTGATGGACGACTTTCACCAATGCATGGTGACGGAGATTCGATACGATCCCGATCCTACGACTCCGCTGGAATCGCCGACCGACTCCGACAACCTGGCCCAACGCAACCTGGCGATCCTCGCGAGCGACAATCCCGGGGACACGGCGACCCGCACCGTGGAACACAGTTTTGAAATCGACCTGGCGCGGCCGGAAAGACAGACGCCTGGCGGAGGGCTCGGCGTCGGGATACGAGCGCACGGCGGCGATCACGATCATGAGGACGACGATCACGACGATCACGGTAATCATGATGACCATGGCGATGACGATCATGACGATCACGATCACGGCGATCATGAAGGCGAGCCGTGTCCAGGATGTGGTGATACGCATCTGGATCATGACATGTGCTGCGCCTGCTGTGGCGGTCTCGGCGAGAACGGCGTTTTCAAACCGGAGACACCTCGCGGAAAAGCCTCGACGTTCGTATTCGAAGATTTCGTTCACGATGAAGCGATGAGTATCGCCATGTTGCGGCCCGGCGGCATGCGCTTAATGCTCGAGGAGGGCCATCACGCGGTTATCGAGAAATTCGGGGCCGAGGCGGCGCGCAATATCCGAAAATCGTTTCCCATCGTGTTTCATCCTTCGCGATGGCTGCAGACGGCGCGAGTCATGGATGAGTTGATGATCGTGTGGAACAACCTGCCGCGGAACTCGGTCGTGCACCTGTTTCTGCCGGGCATGGATGTGGAGGAACTTGCAAGCATACGAAGTGTTCGCCACGCCCCACGGAGTGTCAGACCGGAAGGCAAATCGATGCTGCGTCTCGACGTAGCGGACGTTACATACCTGCCGATTCCACCTCTTGTTGGAAACCGGCAGGCGGCTGTTTTGACCGTCGAGTTGCCCGAGGGAATCAAAGCCGGCCAGCGTTTCGTCGTGGATGTCCTCCAATTGCGCGCCGGCGACACTGTTTCGAACGGCGCCTTTCGCGTCGAAATTCCGATACTCAAGGCTGCCGATATCGTCCATTCGGTTCAACGCGGCGTCGCTCTGCTGCATGAACGTCTCAGTCTTCTGAGACGCCAGGATCGCCGCAGGCCGATGCTCGAACGCAGGGTCCAGACCGAGAGACGGCGAGCCGCAGCTCTGTCGGCACGCGCCGGCATTCCCTGGAACGACCCTACAGTCTGGACAGACTCCGCCGGCACGGAACATCCCGTGACCGGCATGAAGATTCGCGTTGTCCTCGAAAAGATTCTCATCGTGGATGATCAGGATCCCTGGTGGAAGGGCAAAGGCGAGATCGATTTCGATGTTCGGGTGCGCACCACGGACAATGGAGGCGTCGAGAAACGAACGAGGATCCCGAATCAGGGCCACTACAAAATCAAGTCCGGACAAACAGTCGTTATCAATCGCGTGGTCTTCGACGGATTCGTCGAGAAAAACCTCGCCGTGCGAATCGACGCCATGGAACGAGATACTTTCGATCCGGATGACAATCTTGGCTCCTATACACGAATCTTCGCATGCGAAACGCAGTCGTGGCTGGGATCCTACGGTCCCAGTGATGAAGCCATCGATCCCGAGGACGTTGGGAACTGGCAACTTTGGTATCGAATCGAACGAGGATGACGGGACTCACGAAAATCGTCAACGGACGTTGACGATGATTTCGCGACCGTTGGCGGGACGGTCCGAGCCCGGAGGCACACTCACCGTGACCGTCGCGGTGCCTGCGGCGAGCGGTTTCAGCTCGACGTATTGCGGACCCGAGCCAGGCAATTCGACGGCGCCTGGAGTGACTGAAACAACCTCCGGATCGGATGAGGTTACCGTTACGGTGGCGCTCCAGCCCGGTCTTGGCTCGTTGCAACAGAGTGGCCACAGCGAGGAAGGATCAAGACGGTACAACTGCACCGGCAGTCGAATGGGACTCCCATTGACGTCCAGGTTCAAAAGACTGCTTGAGGGGCCAAAGGCGACTCCTGAAGGAGTAAGCTGCATCGAAAGCGTGGCTGGTTGGGTTCCCGGCGCTGAAACAGTCACTGTCGCCGTGCCCGAGTTTGCCAGCCCCTGTAAATACACTCGATCGTTCGGGGCAGCGAGTGTCGTTTCCGCACTGCCAACGGCACCGGCACCGGTCGACACCAGCAGCAGGCTGGGATCGCTCGATGTAATCGTGTACACGAGATTCGGCAGGCGCACGGTTTCTGTCCCTATCGACGCGCCGGTCTGCTGATCTTTTCCGGTCTGGTACTCGCCACGGATGTAAAGTTGGACCAGTTCGACGGCCACATCGACGGCGCTGGAGTGGGATGTGTAGGCACCCGGTGGAACGACCTGAAAGCCAGGCACGGCCAACTTCACCGTCGCCTTGCCAAGCCCGACGGGACGCGCCGTGAACTCGACCGAAAATGAGCCGGACCTCAGAATCACATCGGGTGTATCGATCGCAAGCACCGATGGATCGGACGAATCGATACGAACTGCAATCGCAATTCCCGGACGGATCATCGCGTCGTTCGAGGCGTCCCCTGTACCGAAGCCGACACGTCCTCCAACAGGTCCTCCCTGAAGAACCACTATCGACGGCAGACTGTTGGCCTGTATTCCGAAGAATGTATCGGTCAGACGAATTTCGAAATTGGTCTCAGCAAAGCCCGGGGCTGTGACCACCAATCGGACACTGCCCTCGCGACCCAGAGCCTGCATGAAGAACCTCCCGGCGGACTGCGCTCCGGCACTCAGCGTCATGGAGATCGCATTTGAACCGACGGTCTGATCATCGCGGCTCAGAAGAAGCCTGGAAGGATCCGAGCTGCGTATGCTGACGGGTACATCCGTCGAGAACCTGCTGAGGTTCGCGGCCAGCCTGAGGAACGCACCGCGTGCCGTATCTTTTCCAAGAGGCGCCTGTTCTCCGATATCCCAACCGGGAAGTGTGACGTGAAACGGTATCCGGCCATTTCGGAATGGAGGACGATCGGACGGAACCGTGAAGCCCGGCGGCAGTACTGCGCCGACTTCCGTCTCCCCTGCAGCGACCGGTTGAAATTCCACCGGGGTCGTTGAAGACACAGACTGATCGAAACGGACGGGCGAGTTCAGGATCGTTCCCACAGAAGGATTCGTACTCTGAACCGCGATGGACCGGTCCATGCCGGCACGCAACATCAGATTGCCCGGCATGAAGGAATCGCTGCCGCTATCCGGATCCACAAGGGCGAGATGCGCAGTGATTTGCGTGGTACCGGAGAACAATGTGGTGTAGGCGCCGTCGCTCTTGAGAAGAGATCCGCCGAAGAAACCTTGTTGAACTTCCAGGAGGACGGTAGTCCCCATGAGTTGAATGGGAACCCGGGTATCTGTAAACCCATCGAGTGCCGCCACCAGATGCACCACTCCGCGGTTCGCCAGCGCCTGGATGAAAAAGGGCTTTCCGGCTTCGAAGGTTAATGTGCCGGATCCCAGAACGTTGGCATCTGCCGAAACCACCAGCCGCGCAGGATCGCTGCTGGTGATGGTCGCCGTTTTACCTTTCGCTGCAGCGGGCAGGTTGCTGAACTCCATCTGCTGTTGCGTATGGATTCCCAACGGGCCGCCATGCAGCCACAACGGCGCTTTTGTCACGCGCCAGGTCAGCCGTTGTCTGGAATTCGGCGTCGTAAAACCGGCAGGTTGAGTCAGAGTCAGTGTTGTGTCCCCGGTCGCCAGATTACGCACGGTAATCTGCGTCGATCGTGGAAATACAACGGAGGGGTTTGGAAGCGTTGCGATGTTGGGACGATCGTTCCGGATTTCCACCGTTGCCGCAACGCCGACACGCAGTATCTGCAAGCTGATGGGCAATAGAGTTCCGGGATCGAGGGCATAAGCGTCAACCGACGGAGCGGCCGCGTAGTAAAGGTCCGAACTCAAAAAATCGTTCGACCAGCCGAACCCGGATGGCACGAGCTTCGCGGTCGCCGTCGCTGAACCGGCGCCCGACGCGCTCGCCGTGATCCTTACCTCACCGGAATCGGCCAGAGCTGCAACGTAGATGCTATAGGCCTCGCCAGCGCGCACGGAAATCTGCGCCTGGCCGGGTTGATCATAGGAAGACGAAACTAAAGCCCGGTCCGGATCCGAGCTGGAAATGGTGATCAGCGTGGTTAGAGGTATCCTTGGCGGCAGAGTCAGGGACATATGAACCATCAGATCCTTGCCGACCTCAACATCGCGAAGCTGCAACGATCGAGTTGCGACGGTAACCCGCAGCGGATTCGCTCCGGCCGGAGGAGCGACGCCGTTACTGCTGCGAAGCGTCAGAGAAGCCACGCCCGAAGCGACACCGAAAATCTGAAAATCTGCATACGGAGACCTGGCACTGATGTCGATGTAGGATGGCGCCACTTTCAGCACAGCGTCGTCGGACGACTCGAGGCTCAGCCGCAATCCATTGCTTTGCGGATTGGGTATGAAGGATTCAAATGATGGATTCAGCGACGTGATCTCGCCGACGCCCAGGGTTGGCGAAGACAGCAGGGGGCTCAAAACGGTGAGCGCCGGATCCTTGAAACGGACCGGGATAGTGACACTTTCGAAGCCGGTTACCGAAACGGTAAGCGACGTCTCCCCTCGCGACGTCAGGGCCTGCAGGTATACGAAACCGGGCCCAGGTCCAATCGATAACGGCATCGTCACGCTGCCTGTGCCGGTTTCCCTGGCATCCATCGATATCAGCAGACTGTTTGGATCTCCGCTCGTGAAAGACACGCTCGTTCCCTCCGGCGCGCGCCCGGAAAGCCCGAGAGAATAATTCATCTGAAATCCACCGGGAATGGGTTGGGGAGTAAAGACTGTAATGGGCCTCACGACATCGAAACGCGCACGAGTGGAGGACTCCGCCGGAAGACTCGAAGATGAAAGCACAATTTCGGTTGTGCCCAGGCTCAATGGAGTCACTAGAAGCTCTGTGTTTTCGCTGTAGAAATCGGAGTTTCCACGGAGCAGAAGACTCGATACGGAGGCCTTCAGCACGGCAGGATCGGAAACCTGCACTTGAATCGGAATCCGCTCTCCGTCGGATTTCGCAAACAATCGGTTTATGTCGTTCCGGTTATTCGGATTTATTGCAAAGAGCGACACAAACACTCGGGAGGGCTCCGACCACAGACTCATGCGGAACGTCCCGTTGACGACGATGACTGAGGAAAACCCGGCGACGATCGATGGCCTCACACAATCGACGCGAGCGATCGCGTCGGGATAACCGGGAGCCGTGACCCTGATGCCGGCTGTTGCGCCATCGACCTGGCAGTCCACGAAATATTCAACCCAACCGCCCCCCACGAGGGAGATGGAACGCGACGCCGCCCCTCCTTGCGTGTCCGCAAGAAGTACGGCGGCCGGATCGCTCGTGCTGAGCGTAAACGTGATGGCTGGCCCGGCATTCGGCAAACCCAAATACGCCCCGGCCCGAAAACCTTTCGATCCGCTGACGTGCGTACCGCCGATAAGCCTGGTGCTGATGGCGGCGACAAACCCGTCGGAGGGGCCTCGCAGTGTCTCGCGTTCCGCATTCCGCAATGGGAGGTCACGCGATGTGGTTTCTCCTGCGATCCATGCCGTGGAGGAGTCGCCGGCTGTTACACCCAGAATGCGATCGCTGCCCGAACCTCCGAAAAACGTGGATTGATGGACCTTGCCGTCCGAATCGCCATGCAAAAGAAACCCATCATCGGGACCGCCTCCGTAAGTTGCCTGGACTGCATTGATCACCGGGAAGTCCGGAGAGGTGGTCCGGCCGGCGATGAACCAGTTGTTCACGACATCCGTGGACACAGCGGTGACTTCCTCCGCGCCCGATCCACCCCAGTAGGTCGCAGAAAACATTCGCGACAAATCCGGCGCGAACGTTCCGAGGAACGCGTCGGACGCTCCACCGCCGAACGCTGGCTGCAACGGCACCATCAGCGGAAGATCGGCCGAGGCCGTCGTTCCGGCAACACCGATTGCCAATCCGTTCTGAACGATGGTTACGCTGTGCGCTCGATCCGGACCGCTGCCGCCAAACAGAAGACTCGCCGGATTCGTGAACGGGTTCGCGTAGAGAACGACGAAAGCGTCGGAATCGCCGCCACCCTGAATGGAAGACGCGGTGACATTAGGGAAGTCCGAAGAGGACGTCGCGCCCGCGAGGTAGTAACCGTGGGGTGAATAAGTAACGCTCGCAGGCCGATCATCACGGGAGCCTCCGAAATACCGGACGTTATTCAGAACAATCGTCTCGGTGCCATTAAAGTTGACGAGCAGCGAACCACTCGCCAGAAAGCCATCGACGCCGCCACCAGGGCCATCCTCGACGAGCGGGGCTTGTCTGGAGAGGCTGAACCCTCCGCCAATCGGCAGTCCCCGGCCGGTCGTCCAGCCGGTAAAGGCGATGGGGTTCGAGTAGTTAGCTGCTACTCCGCCCGTAATGCGGTCTTCGCCGCTGGTCCCGTAGTAGCTGACTACCATGGAAAATCCAGATGTCAGGTTGAAATACAGGAAAAACCCATCGCTTACGCCACCGGCATAGTCGGGCTGAACGGAAAACGGTGACGTCGGAAGATCTGTTGAATTGGTGTAGCCGTACAGGATGGGCATTCCTGTATTGAGACTGCCCGATAGAACGCCGGTCACGCGATCGTCACCAGAGCCGCCGAGAATCCGCGTAACCGATCCGGTTCTAAGGAAGATTTTCGAACCTTGCCTTCGAGCCGGCTCAGCGTCCGGAAAATCGATGGATGTCGTGTTGCCGACAGCGATCCCCTCAGCGGCGTAGACAATCTGGTCTTCGCCCTCGCCTCCCAGATAAGAAGAAAAATCGATGACCGGGTCGATCGTCAACGGTTTCGAACGGTCGTAAGGGCCGATGTGGAAACCCGTTTCGTTGCGGCCGTGAATACGGAATCCGCCCTCCACCGGCAGTCGAGACCCGTCGGCCGCGGTTTGATAAATCACAGGCTTGTGTTGGCGGATTTCACGTCCCTCCGCGGAAATGACCAGTTCTCCATTCCCGTCGATAAAGACTCGTCTGCCACCCTGAATCCGAATACGGATGCGGCCGGGATCAGCGCCGGGCGTCAGGACGAAGTCATATTCGATCTGCCGTCCTTCGCCATGCCAAACCGCGTCGATGCCCGGATAGACGTTGTATCGCATGAGTCGCGCATACTGGTTCACATGATCGGCCCAGCGCTGCGGATCCCGTCCAACCCTGTACGACGTTTGTTCGCCCGTAGCCACCGATGCCTGCCATTGCGCGGCGTCGTCGGCTCCCATCAACTCGAAGGTCACCGGGCTCGATTCCTTCCCGGTGAAAACGATCTGCCGGTCCGTAAAAAACACGACTCCGTGCGGCGAGCGCGCCAGGTACCGGACGCGCGAATCGGTCTGTCCGAAGTTCTGCTCGAACCGGATCGGCGGTGCGGCGGCAAGAGCTGAAGCCGAGGTGCTGAAAAGCAAGAACAACAATAAGCGCATGATGAAGTCCTGTCCGTCGAGGGCAGACTACCGTAGCAGCGAGGTGGGCTGAAGTCCAAAAGCCCGAAAATTCCTGTCGGCTAATCTTCCCGAAGCACCACGTTCGGATTCAGACGTGAGGCACAACAGGCGGGCAGCCGGCAGGCGACTACGGCAACCAGTCTCGCGGTGCCAACTCCCAATGGCGAACCACACTATCGGCTGGAGGCGCATTGGCGTCATCTGATAGACCAGTGTTGACCTTCTGTAATTCGTGAGACATACTTGTCTCACATGACAACCGTAACGATCCGCAACTTGCGCAATCATTTCCCGAAAGTGAAGGAGATGGTGGAGACCGAAGGTGAGGTTATCGTGACCGACAATGGTAAACCCAAATACAAACTCACCTTGTATACCCCCGCACCTTCCCGCAAAACGAGTGCCATAAAAGACTATATGGCAAGACTGCGCCGCCATCAGGCGCGGCCGATTTCTGTCACCGCGGCAAAAGCTCTGAATGATGCGAACCGTGGCGAGCGCTGAAACGACCTACGTCGACCCAAGTGCACTGCTCAAGCTGTATATTCATCAACCGGAATCGGCGCGAGTGAGCGCCTGGAGAGCCCGAAGAAAAGGCCCCCTGCTCATCACGCATCATGGCCGCGTTGAAGTCATTAATGGCATTTGCCTGGCGGCATTTCGAGAATACATCAGCGGCGAAGCCATGGACGATGCGCTCAGTTCGTTCGAGGAAGACTTCGCAGAAGGTCGTTATGTTCAAGCCGACCTGCTGTGGCGCGCGGCATTTCAGCGCGCTGCGGGTCTCAGCCAAAGACACACCGCAACATTTGGCTGCCGTTCTCTCGACGTGCTTCATGTCGCGAGTGCTTTGGAACTCGAGTTGAAGAACTTCATTACGTTCGATGTACGCCAACAAAGGCTCGCTCAAGCTGTTGGGTTGAAGCCGATACTCTTATCAAAGTAACTAGCCGCCTGCTTTCTCGGATTCACTAAGCTCGCGAGACCCCAGCCGAAATTTTCCGTACAGGCCTGATCAAACTTCCGGCAGACCGGGGCCAGTCGTATGATTGCTCATCCGGGAGACAAACATGAAAACTTCAGGCGGCGAATCCGCACGCAAGCCGGTCGTTGCGTCGCGAGGAATTGCGACGTTTTTTCATCACAGCACGCTCGAGCGAATTGGGAGGCTCGAACGGCGGCTCCAGGCTTTGGGCGCGCCCGCAGGTCGCAGGCGGCCGGATATCGTACAGCGAGCGATCCGGGAACTGGACGACCTGGTTCAGACCGCTGGACACGTACGCCAGGGAATTCCAGGAGCGGATGGCGTGTTCAAGCGGACCGTTCAACGATTCGCGGCAGGGCCGCGCCAGCGGGCTGCTGCTTTGCTGCGCGACATTCCGGCTTTCGGTGGACCGTGCGGCGACACGCTGACCGGCGCCATGGAAGTGCTCCAGGCAGGTTTCTCCCTCGACTTTGCCGAACGCAACCGAGAAGCGCCGTGGACGGGCCGCGCCGGCTCATACGTCCGTCAACGCATACAAACAGTCAATGAATACGCCACCTCGATGGCAAGGATGGCAGCGCGCGGGGGCGACCCGAGCGGATTCGCGGGCCGGCCGCCTCGCGGTGGCGAGATTCCAGGTTCCGCCCCGGATGCGCCGCCTGTTATTCCGCCGGATGGGGGCACCCTTCCGGGCGATCCGATTGGCGGCGGCTCGGGAATTCCAGGCCTGGATCCGTGTGAACAGATCGCCGACCTGTGCATCACGTTGTTTGAGGAAATGGCGATTGCCTCGCTTGGTGATCCATTTCTCGACCTGGTGGCGACGGTCGAGCCGAATTGTATTTGTTACGACTACGATCCGAACCAGATCTTCACCGCGCGTCCTCAGCCGGGCAGCGAGTTCCCTGATCCGATCCCGGCCGGCGTCGACCTCGTTTTCCGCGGCGAGATCATTACACCGCTGATTGTGAGTGTCGGCCCGCAAGAGATCCGGTTCCGTATTCCGCCTGGCTCGCAAACCGGATACGTGTATCTCCGTAGTCTCATCGCGCAGCAGCCGAGGCCAGGCGTTGATCTTTCGCGTTTATGCGGCGATGTGGTTCCGAGCGTGCCGAACATCCCGTACGTGGCGGGCTCGCCTAACGCTTTAATTACGATCGTCTATCCGCCGGTCATCTCCAGCATCACAGTCGACGGCATCGCCACACTGGAAATCGAGCGCGAGGCTTGCCGCTCCTCTCAGATTTGTTGGCGCGCCCATGTGTCCGATCAGCCGGCGAATTTGCCGTTGCCTCCTTGCGCGTCGATCGAAGTCGCCATAACAGATTCTCAAGGTAACCAACGAACGGAGGGTCCGGCCGGATGCTTCTCTGCGACTGAAGATGTGGAAAGATCGTATCGTTTCCGGGCGACGAGTTTAGCAGGAGCAATTCGCTGCGGCGCTTCCGAAGAAATCGTGCTGCGGGTGACGCGGTTCCGGTTACTCCGGCTGCGGCTGGACGAGCCCGTATCGAACGAGCTCGCAACCGGCAGCCACGGGCGTCTGACCGTGTCCGTTTCCTGCCCAGCCCCGCCCGCCGGCATCGACATTGGGCTCGCCGTCAGTCGTCCGAATGCTCTCGATATTCCCACATCAGTGAGGCTTGCAAGCGGCGAATCCGAGATCACCGTCGAGTTTGCCGTGCGCCCCGACGCTCCAAGAGGGCTGCTGGAGGTGATCGCATCCGCGGCCGGTCATCGAGATGCGCGCATTACGTTTACGATCGTCGTACCCATCGCATTTGTTTTGTCGGGCGGCGGCGCTATGGGCAGTTTTGAAGTGGGCTCTCTGCTTTATTTCGCGATCGAACGCTGGGACGAGATCGAGCCGGATATCGTGTGCGGGAGCTCCGTCGGGTCCATTAACGCGTTACCTTTGGCGGAGGGGACAGGGCTGGAGGGAATCCGTCGTCTCGAACGCGTGTGGCTGTCGTTACGCTACAACGAAGACATGTACGTCGACACGCCCGAGTTCGCCCAAATCAAGCAACTTGTCGGCGATATTCAAGGTCTCAGCGTTGACGACTTCGTAAAGCCCGAAGCCATCGTCACGGGCGTTGTGCTCGGAGGGCTCACCGGAGGGATCGTTGGATTTCTCGTCGGGGCCGGCCTGGAAGGCCGAGATCTCGGGGACAAAGTCGGCGAACTGATCCCTCTTGTAACCGGAATGCGATTCCTCTACAGCCTTCGTCCCACGAGAACGAAAACACAGGCGACGTTCCTGTTCCCGCAAATCGCCGCGTCCGGAAAGCGCCTCCGGATGGCGATGGTGTGCCTCGAAGACGGCGAAGTCTATTACATGAATGAGCAGGGACAATTGATCCGCGGCAACGCGTCGACTCCGGATTTCGTGGGAGAGCTGGCAGGGCCGATCGATGAGAAGCTGACCAATGGGGCAATGGCCTCGTCCGGTATTCCCGCGGTCTTTCCGTTTTTCAGTTTTGAAGTGACCGCCAACAACTCGACCCAGTTCCTGACGATGGTCGACGGTGGAGTCCGCGAAGCCCTTCCTGTACGCGCTGCGACTGAACTAGGCGCTCGACTCATCATCGCGATTTCGGCGACGCCCAATCGCGTACCTCCTGCCGTCGTTCCGCCCGGCAATCAAGTGATCGCGAATTTTCGTAATGAGCGTTGGATGTCGATGGCGGTGCGCTCGGTTTTTCTTGCAGTATTCGAGGTGGCGCGCAACGAACTCGCGCCGGATCTGCCGTATTGCGACGGCATCGACCGTATTTTCGTCGTGCCCACGTTTCCCGTAGTCGCGCCCACCGAGATCCAACCAGGACTGATCCTGATCAACATGGCGTACGGGTACATGCGCGCGTTCGACGAATACAGCGTTTTTCGAGGTCTCCCTCCGGATGCCGCGACAAATCTGCGAGCCAGTTCCGACGGAATCATTGGCATGCGGCGTCAAATCTGGGAGCTCGAGGAGGAAGTGGCAAAGGTGACCTCGGAGAATCTTGGAATACTTGACGTCTCGGCGTTCAACAGTCTGCAGCGCAGGGACAACCTGGCCAGTTTTCGTCCGACCAGCTTCTTTTTCGACGCACCGATACTCGGTCAGATCCGGCAGCTGAAAGTCGATCTGTTGAACCTGGTGGTATTGCGCTTTGATGGCGCGGGCGCGGAATCCATGCCAAAAGCATTCAGCGACGCAAGTCTCGGTTATCTGAATCCGACCACAGACTGGTGGGGAACCTGGGAACGACACCGAGAACCCCTTGAATCCTTCCTGCGAGGGTTCGACTTGTGGTCGGCGCTCCCGATTCAGGTCCGGATCGTCGTTCGCAACGAATTGGGGTCGCCGGAGCAGGTTTTTGAGACCTCCGTTCCGCCCAGGCCGGTCACGCCTGAGCGGGTCCGTGTCGGTCTCCAACCTTAGGGGGTCCGGCAGGGCTTTGGGCGGTACCATCGCCGCTCGTAGTCACGAGGCTGGAATGGATCGCCGGACCTCGTGACTTGGTTGGAGTTCGACGAATATTGACCATACGGGGGCGTCGAGCTGTTTGTGCGGCCCAGCGTCGCGAACCACCAATCGTCGTCTTCGGTGAAGAACGGCGGCAACGTTATGCCTTCGAGGTTGACGAGCATGTTGGGGGCGAACCCGAAGTTGGCGCCGAGTCCGAAGTTGAAGATCGAGTCGGGCAGTTCTGCGGTCCCGAGGAAGTTCGTCTTGAGGTAGTTCCACGTGTTTGCGAACGGCGACGAAGGTCCTCCGCCCGGCGGAGGGAAATCTCCTCCCAACGCTCGCAGTCCATCCCGAATGCGTTTGGTTACCTGCGCGAGCGTTTCGGTGCCACCCGGAAGTCGGGCATCGGTGACATCGACCGCCTTCTCGAAACATCCATCGGCGCTGCGCACAACTTCGAAGTCGCCGGGTTTGAGTTGCGTCATCACCTGAACGTCGCCGCCAACCGCCTGCCCGCCCACGAGCACCAGCCGTACGTCCCGTTCAGTTACATCGATCAGTTCGCGATAGACGGAATCCGAGTTGTTTCCGGATCGGCCGCGATCCGAGGTGGCGATCACGAGCAGGTCCGCAACCTTCCCGGCTTCAATCGATCCGACCTGATCGTCCCAGCGCACCGCTCTCGCGGGGTTGATCGTCACCATCTCGACCAGCAAACGATCAAGCGCACTCTCGGCTTTGCGGCGATGGTCGGCTCCACGTCCATCGAGCGCGAACTCCGGCACCAGGTACCGTCGTCTGCCAAGCACAGCCTCGTCACGCAGTGCGATGTCGGCAATTTTCAGTTCTGTTAACAGGTTTGGAGATCCGCTCGGCGTCCAGTCCGTGCCGAGCGAGACCTCCACCCCGGCAGCGAGCGCGTCGTATGTCGCGGTCGTCGTGCCGTACAGCAGAAGATTTGACAGCGGCGACCATACCAGGCTCGCGCCGCGGCCGTTCCCTGGGCCGAACGCTGCCGGAGCATTCGCCATATCGGCAAAGTCGGATGGTTCGAGCGCGATGCCATGGACGATGACTGTCCTATCGTTCAGCAGACGCTTCGCCTTCAGATCCGCGAACTCCCCTCGCGACGAAGTCGAATCGCCCGGGCGTCGATCGGCGTCACGGACACCTTCCGCAAGGTGCACGACGAAGGCGTCCACCAGCCCCAGCGCCATCGCGCCGTTGAGCTGCGAGACCTCCGCGGGCGTCGCCGCAGCAATCGGCGAGACGCGGCTAACAATCCGCTGCCGGCCAAAGTTGAGGCTTTCGAGGTTGCGGGAGAGCAACGTGTCGTAGCTCGCATTCGGAATGGCGCCCTGAGTCGTCGTTGTGCCTCCGAGAATCATCCGAGTCTTGGCGAACTTCACCACATCGACCGACCGCTTGAGCGTGCTGTCGAGATTGAGGACCAGCTGGGGACTGTCGACGAGCCGCCGGTACTCGAACGGCGACGTCACGCCCACCTGATTCCACTGATATCGGTTCGCGTACGGCTCGGTTCCGGCGGGACGTCCGATCGACGCCTGCTGATGTGACGACGGAGTCCGCCAAAGGGGAAGAGCGCCGTAGAAGGGGTGATCGTGCAGGTTGATGAGACCAGGGTAGATGTTCGCCGACTCACCCAGGTCTACACGCTCGGCGCCGTCGGTGCTTATTCCACGCGGCGGCCTCGCACCACTCCAGACGGCGACGATGCGGCCGTCACGGATGAGAACCCGGCCGTCGGGAATCACGTCGCGAGAGGCGTTCATCGTCACGACCGTGCCCTGGAGAAGCGTAGCCGGCAGTGGCCGGCCGGAAACAGCATTTTGACGCGGAGCGCCAAAAGAGCCCACGGCCGCGGTCAAGATCAGCAGACACGCTATTATTGGCGGCCATTTCTGGGCCCTCGGCAGGATCGTCACTGATTGCCGGCGCTTGAAGGACGCGAGCAATATCGGAATGGTCATAAGCAGAAGTATCGATGTTGGCGGTTCAGGGACAGCCGCACGAATATCAAGTGCGTCCGTTGGTTGATCGACGGTGCCGAAAGTAGCCGTGAAATAGAACGAGCCGCCCTGGTCTCGGATCAGGCTCAGGGGGATAAAGTATGAAACGCTTGTTCCGGTGAAAGTAACCGGAATTGTGGCCAGCAGGACGAGGGAGATGTTGTCGAATACATCAACAAATCCGGGATGAACAATCTCGGAGAAGAAATCCACGGATACGTCGGAACCGAAATCCAGCATGGTGAACGGGGGAGAAAAATGATTCTGAAGCGGTGGGTCGCCGGTTGCAGCGTTTCGGTCAAAATCGAAGTCGAATCCACCGAACAAGGCATTTGGCGCGTTCGAAGACGCAGGAAGAATCGCGTTGTGAAAAGTAACTACGACATGGAGATCAGGACCGGTTCGCGTGACCGTCGCGGCATCGATGTCAATTAACGGACCCGGGGCTCCAAATACGGCCACGGCATCGCCAACTCTGTCGATAACGCTCGTTGCCCAGGCTGGTGTCGACACGGTAAGGGCAGCAATACCGATCCAGATTAGAATCCTTGCAGATGCTCGCATTTGAAATTCTCCTTCATTAACCGTTAACGATCGTGGACCAACGGAAACCTACAGCGGAGAGGCTCGCAACGTCCTTTGCGCGGACTCGCTTTTGGGTGAGTAAGTTCTTTACGACTTCTGAGCGACGGAATCGCCAACGCTTGCAAGCGTTTGGAGGTGGTGACTGCGCGTTACGGAATGAGGTTCAGGCGTTGCAGAAATGTGTTGTAGCGGGGATCGGAACGAATGCTGTCGAATTGTGGCAGGGCCCTGGCATACCAGAGAAATGACAAATGGGCGTCGTAAGCCCGGTTGAGCCAGGCGAAGGCGTGGTCCGTGTCCCCAAGCCCGGCGAAGATTTCGGCAATGAGAAACGGCGCCCACGGCGAGTGGTGCTGTTTCAATCGCTCGATGACCGCTACGGCTTCCCCGCGTTTGCCGGCCAGCGCCAAAGTGTATCCAAGCTCGCCCAGCGGCGTGGGGTCGGAGGCATCGGCCAGTTTCAGGCTCTCTTCGAGATGAGCAATTCCTTCCTCGAAGCGACCCTGTTGCGTCTCGATCTCACCAAGAACCATGTGGGCGTAGTAGTAGGTCGGGTTCAACTTGATAGCAACGCGGCATTGCTCGGCAGCTTCATCGTATCGGCGAGCGACGAACAGCGCCCATAGAAGGTCGTCGGCGAGGATCTGCCACTGTGGCGCGAGCGCCACAGCCCGCCTCAGGATCACAACCGCCTCTTGAGAACGTCCCGACGCATGCAAATAGTAGGCGAAGAGATTCAACGGGTCACTCGAGTTAGGACTCAGGGCCATTGCGCGAGCGAACTCAGCCTCCGCGCCCTTCCAGTTCCAGTCGTTGACCATCATCGCCCCGCCCAGCGCCACATGCGCTTCCGACAGCCCGTCGTCGAGCTGCACGGCCCGGCGCGCTGCGACTGCGGATTCGGCCATCGCTTCCTTCGGCGGCAACGGTCCCCAAAGCGCTATCACCGAGTAGGCATAGGCGATCCCGGCATACGCAAGGGCGAAGTCCGGATCTTTCGTCAGTGCTTCCTGGTAGTAGTTGATGCTGGTCAGGAGCTCACTCGGCTTGAAGGTACTCCAGTGATAGCGGCCCGTGACGTACAGCTGGTAGGCCTCGAGGCTGTCGGTGTAGCGCTTGCTCAAGCCCTCTTTTTCGTCTTCCGACAGTTTGAGCGCAAGCGCCGTTGCGACTCTCTCGGAAATCGAGTCCTGCAAGGCGAACATGTCTTTGAATGCCTCGTCGAAGGTGCTCGCCCACATGGTTGAGCCGTCGACCGTTCTTATGAGCTGCACGGAGACGCGAATGCGATCGCCTGCCTTCTGTACCCGTCCGTCCAGCAGGACGTCGACGCCCAATTCTGCGCCTGCTTTTCGTGGATCTTCGTGCGCTGTTCCGTATTTCAGGATCGAGATCGTTGGCCGAACCAGGATCTGGCGAATGCTGCTGAGCTTGCTGATCAGCGTGTCGGTGATCCCGAGCTCCAAAGCAACATCACCCTGGCCGGCCACGAGCGGCCTGAACGGAAGGACCGCCATGGACTGCACCATCGTCCCCGGCTCGATGCCCTCTTCTCGCCCAAACCAACCGTACGCGGCGAGCCCGAGCAGGGCAACGGCAATAATCACGCCCGCGGCAAGCGCCCTTCGCGATCGCGACTTTTGTTCGAAGTCAACGCCGATATCGCCGTCTGGAGGTGCTTCGATGACCGGTGCATTTGAAGCGGCAGGCTCTTTCGCGGTGTCCGGTCGCTCGGTGACCGGTGCGACGAAACGGTATCCGCGCCGCGGAAGCGTCTCGATGCACTTCTGGCCGTTTCCGCCGTCGCTGAGAGCCTCCCGCAGCTTGTAAATGTGGTGTGAGAGGTTGGCATCCTCGACGAAGCTGTCGGGCCAGACGCGCTTCATCAGGTCGTCCTTGGCCACGACGCGCCCCCGGTTCTCCAGGAGCACGAGGAGCAGATCGAAAGCCTTGAGTGTGAGAGGGACCACCTCTCCGTCCCGCAACACGAGTCGTTCGCTCACATCAACCATGAAGGCGCCGAACTCATACGAGAGTCTGGAAGTGTCACTCACTGAACGTCGATGCGGCGAAAGCTCTCTCACGATCGCGCTGTACCACGATAGCCCCTCTTCGGCAGAAACTGTGTTTCAGCTCCGCGGAAAATCAATCAATGCATTCTACGCCTCTTGAGGGCTTTGCGGTTTTGCGCTCGCCGCACTGTGCTCAGTTGTTTTTCTTCTTTTTCTTCCCGCGCGATTGCTCCTGCAACTGATCGACCGATACCACCCAGCGATTTCGTTTCGTCAGGTTAATGCGTGGATCCGGAACGCCGGCGATTTCCACCGGTTCCTTCTGTTCCAACCTTGCATTCAGGTCGGCGCGTCCGAGGGACACGTTGACATCGATCAGCATGTTCCGCGCTTCCTCGAAATGCGGCGCCAGTTCGAGGGCTTTTATCAACGCCAACTGCATAGATTCCAGCTTCTCTTGAGACAACGCCGTTTCAGTTTTCGACTCTTCCAGACGAATCAACGAGGCGTAGTAAAAATGCGCGAGGGCACTGTTCGGATCCAACTCCAGGGCACGCGACAAAGACTCGGCCGCCCGGCTGAAATCGCTCTGCCGAAGTCTAAGCAAGCCCAGTGAAGTGTGAACTCCTGCAACTTCAGGCCGCAAGCGGACCGCCTTCGCGAGGTATGCTTCCGCTTTTTGAAGATGGCCGCTATGCAGCATGAGGTCTCCGAGGTGAAACTGTATTTCGGCTTCGGATAGAGTGCGCGCACCACGCTCCTTGACACTTGCCTGCAGGTTGTCGCTATTGAACTGAAGCCAGTCGCCAGGTGCGCTTTGGCACATACAGTAGGGGACCCGTGTGTGCGGCCAGCCAGATGTTTTCGAGTTATCGATATAGTTTCGAAGTGCGGATTCCAACTCGGAGGAATCCAGTCTGAATACCTCTATAAAGCTCTCATGTTGCGACGCTCCGGAAGCAAGCAGAGTGATAAACCGTTTCAGGGACTCTATGGGTAAGGCTTCGTGCAGAAAATGGACGAACGCCCAGGATTCTCCACGAAAGACATTTTTGGGATCGTTTTCATCGTAAAGAGGAGAGTCCGCACGGAGATCCATCAGCTCGGCTAACGGAATCAGACTTCCTTCCCGCAACAGGCGCTCGTAATCGAGGATCGGATAGCCGACCACAGCCGTTCGACCTTCACCAAAGAGATAACGCTCATTGGTAAACGCGCTGTAATACTCTGCCAAACCTTCGCGAAGCCACAGAGGAAATGGCATGTCCTGGAGCAGAACATGCACGAACGAGTGATAAAGAGCGCGACGATTCTTTTCGCCCGCGTTCAAAGTGATGTAGCTGAGGTCCCCGCCGGAATGAACATAGCCAGCCGTTTTAGGGACGGTACCGGCAACCTGCTGAAACTGGTGAAAGGACTTCGCATTGCGAAACACCACAACGCTCGTACGGGCGCCGGACTTCGATTCAGCTCCTGGGAGGATGCGGAGGACTTGACGCCGGAGCTCCTCGAGGTCCACCGCAATTCTACGGAGCTGTCTCTCGCCGGCATTGCCGACCACCAGAAAATGACGTGTGGAAATCTCTTTCCATACTTCATCGGGCGCCGCGGCCGTAACCTCGATTCGAATAGTGTAGTCCGGTTCCTCAGCCAGCCCTGGACCGGCCGCAGCAGCCAGAAAGAATACGATAAGACATCGAAGGAGCATGAAGCCTCCCTTGGGGTTTGACCGATGTCTGGTTGAGGTGCACGCAGGCTGCCGGCGGGGATCTGGATTCTGAATCAGAAAGTTTGCGAATTCTCCGCTCCGATTCCGCTTCTATACCAGTAGGACAACAATCAAGGAGATCACATCATGCCAAAGAAGTACTTTGTGCTGTCTGCCATTACTGTCGCCGTGCTTGTGGTGGGGTTGGGAGGCGCGACCGTCGGGTACACTCACGAGTCCGACCGCCCACCATCAAACAGGCAAATCGCATTCGCCCAGCAGGTGAGCGATCTCATGCTTAACGAGTTGCTTGCCGCGCTCTTCAAGGAATTCGAGGAGACCACGCCACAGAACGTGGAACACGGAAAGCAGGCAATCTCGCTGCTGTTCAATGATCTGAACAGGGATATGCGTTTGGTCGGCGCCTTCCGTCCGCTGCTTGGAAGAGACAACAACCGTGCCGGCGACGCATTCGAGAACACGGCTCTACGGCTTGCTCTTACAGGCCAGGCGACCACGGCCGTACAAGAGGTCAACGATACCTGGTACTATCGCCGGTCGATTCCGTTGAGCAACACGTTTCACGCCAATTGCGTGCTCTGCCACACGAATTTCACCGCCGATTTCTTCCGGAATGCCAACAATCCAGGACAATGGGTAGGCACGCTTCTTCTAAGAGTGCCAATCAAATCCAACGACGATTAAGACTTGCGCGGCTCCCTGCGGACAGTCATTTATCGGCGTTGCGCGGGGGGCTGGCTTGCCGGCGGGACGATGCCGTTCATGCGCGCGTACACGACCATCTGCCCATAGTGGTCATAGCTGTGATACGCGATGCCGGAGGCAATAGCGATCCGCGGCATCGGACCGAAATAGGTTTTCAACGGATCGAGATGGTTGTCTTCGTTCAGCGATTCCATCGCCTTGCGCGCGTATGCCAGCGACCCTTTAAAGTACTCGACGATCTGAGCCTTTCCCTGAATCGAATCCGGGCCGTTGTCCCCGGTTCCCGGACCGTAGGGCGACTTCTCCTCCAGCACAATGGCCGCGGTCATGTAGATCATCGTGGCGGCGTGCTTCACCTGCTCGCCGAATGTGCGCACATCCGCGAAAGCCCCGTCCGTCGGGCGGAAATCGTATTTGTCCGCGGGCATGGCTTCGGCCAGCCGCAACAGGTTGTCTTCAACGAGATCGACCTCGTGCAGATACATTGCGGCCACAGGATTGGCTCCTTTATCGCGCTTCCAGGGATCGCTCCAGCGCGGATCGCGCAAGGCCTGCTCGTCGGTCAGGCTACGCAGGAACGCCAGCAGATCCCGCCGTTCGTCTTCTGTAAGGGGCAGCGGTTTGATGGAATCGCTGATCTGCGGATTACGCGCGCGTCCTCCGGCGGTGTAGTGATCGAGGACTTCTTCGAGGGTAGCGATACTGCCGTCGTGCATGTAAGGCGCGGTCAATGCGATGTTGCGCAGAGTGGGCACGCGGAACTTGCCGACATCGGCAGGTTTCTGGGTGTGCGCATAAAGACCTGTATTGTCCGCCGGGTACACGATTGGGCCGGGCAGGTTATAGAGACCGGTGTTATGAAACATGAACACCGGCGGGTCCTTCGATGGACTCGTCGAAGTCTTCGATCCGCCGTCCAGATTGAGTCCCAGATCGACGGTAACGTTGTGCGCCATGTGGCAGCCGCCGCAGCGCGTCTTGTTGGAGAAAAAGAGATCCATCCCGCGCCTGGCCGAGTCCGAAAGCGCCGTCGCATCTTTCTCGAAACGGTAACGGTCGAAAGGCGACCGGAACGAGACGATCGAGCGCAGAAACGACGACAACGCCATCGCGATGTTCGGGGTGTTCACCGGCGATTCGATCCCTGCAAACGCCTCGGCAAACAGCTTCTGATAAACCGGATCCTGCGCCAGCGTCGCGTAAACTCGGCCCTCGTTGCCGAGCAGCCCAAGCTCGACCGGCTTGCTGCCGAGCAGCGGGACCAGAACCTGTTCTTCAAAGGTCCGCACCGACGGATTCGACCACGTCAGCGCGTCCCGGTAAGCGGCATTGATGAGCGACATCGAACTGCGCGGATGGACCTCGCCGGTCGAGCCAACCGCCTGAGCGCGTCCGTCCGTGAAGGCCATCTCCTGCAGATGACATGTCGAACACGACTGCATGCCGTTTCCCGACAGGCGTTTGTCATAGAAAAGATGCCGGCCAAGTTCGACGCGCTCGCGCGTCATCGGCGAAGCTTCTGAAACGCGAGGAGGCGGTACGCCCGGCGGCAGGTCCCACTCGTACTGCGACGTCTGGGCGACGGTTAAAGCGCATCCGAGTACGATGACCGCGACGATCGTCAAACCGCGAAACATCCACACCTCCGATGCTCGCGGGATGATAAGCGCTTCTCTGGTCGGAAATCCTGAAGAATCTCTGAAGTATTTGTCATTACGGAGTTCGCTGGGAATTCGAGTGGCTCAGCCTGGCGTATAATGCCGGCCCACTATGCCGCTTAGCGCAGGTACACAACTCGGTCCCTATCAGATAGTTTCGCTTCTGGGTGCGGGCGGAATGGGCGAGGTCTACAAGGCCCGGGATACTCGTCTGGACCGAACGGTCGCTATCAAGGTTCTGCCGAGCCACCTCTCGGACCAGCCCGACCTTCGTGAACGCTTCGAGCGTGAAGCCAGAGCTGTTGCGAGTCTGAATCATCCTCACATCTGCACTCTCTTTGACATCGGCCGCGATCAGAACATCGAGTTTCTGGTCATGGAATACCTCGACGGCGAGACGCTGGCGGAGCGATTGAAGAAAGGTCCGTTGCCGCTGGATCAGGTGTTGCGTCATGCGATCGACATCGCTGCCGCGCTCGATAAAGCGCATGCCGCGGGAATCGCTCACCGCGACGTCAAGCCCTCCAACATCATGCTCACGAAATCCGGCGCCAAGCTTCTGGACTTCGGATTGGCGAAGCGAGGTGCGGAAAAGAGCGTCCCCGGTTCGCTGTCGCAACTTCCGACGAATGCCGACCTCACCGCGCAGGGATCGATCCTTGGAACGCTGCAGTACATGTCGCCCGAGCAACTCGAGGGACAGGACGCCGATGCGCGTTCCGATATCTTCGGGTTCGGCACGACGCTTTATGAAATGGTGACGGGCGTGAAGGCCTTCGAAGGCAAAAGTCAGGTGAGCCTGATGGCCGCGATTCTCGAACACGAACCGCGTCCCATTTCGTCCATTCAGCCGCTATCGCCGCCGCTGCTGGACCGGCTCATTCGAAAGTGCCTCGCGAAGAGTCCGCAGGATCGATGGCAGTCGGCTGCCGATGTTGCGGAAGGACTGAATTGGATTCGCGACGGCGTGCCGGCGTCGTCTGTTGCGGCCGTGTCACCCGGTGCTGCGAGATGGAAGATCGCGGCGCTCGTCGTGATCATTGTCGTGTTGGCCGGCGTGCTTGTGTTCAACGCCGTGAACTCGCGCCGTGGAGCAGGCGACGAGATTCTCTGGTTTTCGATCGTTCCACCGGAAAGCAGATTTCCGGTTTTCCCCGCCGGTGCCATCTCTCCCGGTGGCAGGAATCTTGTATTCAGCGCAGTGAATGCGGCCGGTGCCGAGACGCTTTGGCTGAGATCGCTGGACTCTCCCAATGCGCGCGAACTGCAGGGTACGGCCACCGACCTTGCGCATCTTCCATTCTGGTCGCCTGACGGACGGTCGATTGGGTTCTTCGCGAATGGGAAGTTGCAACGAATCAACGTCGACGGAGGCACTCCGCAGGATTTGGCGCCTGCGCCAAATCCCAGGGGCGCAACGTGGGGGATTGATGGAACGATCATCTTTGCTCCGGTGCCGAACGCCGGACTGCTGAGAGTTGCAGCGGCCGGTGGAACGGCAACACCGTTGAGAGTTCTTGATCGCGCGAATCAGGAATCGGGTCTGATGTATCCGTACTTTCTGCCGGACGGGAAACACTATCTGTATTTCGTGCTAAGCCCGGACCCAAGGCGGGCGGGAGTGTACGCTGGTTCTCTGGACTCCTCCGACAGCAAGCGTGTGGCAGATTACGATTCGCGAGCAGAGTACGCCGATGGCTTTCTGTTCTACGGAGCGGGTGACGATTTGTTTGCTCAGACGTTCGACGTCAGCCGCTTGGAAGTGACGGGGGAAGGCCGCCGGATCGCGAGCGATCTCGGCTCGATGTATGGCGAGACGCAGAATCGGGCCTTCTCCGTATCGGTCGCCGGAAGGCTGGCATACAGCGCCCGCTCGTATGTCGCTCCAAGTCAATTCGCCTTTTTTGACCGCACCGGAAAACGCCTGGAAGCCGTCGGCCCAAGCGGACAGTATCTGGGACTCAAAGTGGCTCCAGACCAGCGGAAAGCCATACTCGAGAATGCGGACTACCGAGGAGGCCGAAGCCCTCTTTTGCTTTTGGATTTCTCCACCGGGACCGCTTCTCCGCTGAATATCGAGTCTGACAGTGGCACTGCAGCTTGGGCTGCCGACAGCGTTCGAGTTGGCTACATCAGGTTCGTGAGCGCTGCGTTCAATTCGATTGCGGTCAACTCGGGTGTTAAAGAAACGCTCGCCAGCGGCCCGGCGATTGTCGGAGCCTACGCCCAAAGCTGGTCGGCGGACGGCAGTTCCGTCATTCTGACTACAAGCACAGAGGGCCAAAGCGACATCTGGATCGTGCCTCTGGACGGCAAAGGAAAGCCTGCGCCATTCCTGCAAACGCCTGCCAATGAATTTCGTGCCGAGATCTCTCCCAACGGCCGCTGGATCGCGTATGTATCGAACGAATCCGGCCGCGATGAAGTCAACGTCGTGTCGTTTCCGCAGCCGGGACAGAAGAAGCGAATTTCCACCGACGGCGGAAACTTTCCGATGTGGCGTCAGGATGGACGCGAGCTGTACTATCTGGCGCCCTCCGCAGGAAACCGTCAAAAGCTGATGGCGGTCGGCGTCGGTCCGGCGAACTCCGAGTTCGGGGCATCGCGTCCGGAGCCGCTCTTTGAAGCTCCGCCATTGTCACTCAACCCTCGCCGCGCTCAGTTCGCCGCGTTCGGAAACGGCGATCGGTTTCTCATGAATGCTCTGGCGGAAGACACCAAACCGCGCGCGATGACCGTAATCCAGAACTGGCCTGCGCTGTTGAAACAGAAATAAACCTGACCGGGCGTGTCGCTTCGCTCCACACCCGGCTAATCTCCCTGCAGCCCGTCGGGCTGCGGGTTTGTCACACCGAAGGCGTGGAAGGACATTAGCCCGGGGTGTGCGAGCGATAGCGAGCCACCCCGGGTTCAGGCGCGACCCGCAAACAGCCTTAATCTCCGGCCCCAATGCCCGCCTAATTCGGTTAAAATCCTCGTCTTTGACAACAGGAAGGGGATTTTAAATGAGCCAGGTTTTGCCCGCGTCCGCCACGAATTCAAAAATGCCAACCGAACGGGAACAGCTTGAAGACATTGGTTACGTGACATGCATGACGCTGGTGTTGCTTGGCAACTACGCGCAGACCGGGCATTTCGGCGGCCCTCTTGCCTACACACCATTCAACGTTACCACGCATCTGGCGGGCGGCCCGCAAGGCGGGCTTCGCTTCGACTACCGCCGGCCGAAGCATCCGTATTCCGATAAATTCATGCTCGCCGCCGGCCACTGCGCTCCGACCTGTTACGCGCTCTGGATGATCATGGGCGAGGCGCTCTATCGCAAGTATCAGGCTACGGGCGACCGGCGGTATTACGTTGCTCCGGATCTCGCGATGCTGTCCGTGGATGCTCTCGGTTTCCGCCGCGGCGCCGGCGCTTTGAAGAATCTTCTCTCCGATCACGGACTCATCGATCACCCTTTGTTCGCTCAGGCGAAAGGCCGCGGGATCCGGTCGCTCTCGGGTCACATCGAATCGACGGATGTCACCAACGACGTGAATGGCGGTCCTTCCGGAGTCGGTATTGCCACCGCGGCCGGCAAGGCCGCGTTCTGGGATATCGTCGGCTCGCCCGCCGGTTCACCGAAAGTGATCGCGTTTGAAGGCGAGTTCGCGATGTGCGCGGGCCACGCGCAGGAGTTGAAGACTCAGGCCATTGCGCTTCAGGTGGGCAAACGTCTGCGGGTATTCTTCTCGGACAACAACGCCGGCATCGACGATGCGCTGATCGGCGGCGTCGTACACCGCAAGTTTGAAGGCTACCGCTTGATCGATCAGTGGACATCGTATGGCTGGAACGTCTTCTCCATCCCCGATGGCCACGACTATGGCCAGATCCTCGGCGTGCTGAAGAAAATGGAAGAGTGGGATCCGGCCGATCGCCGTCCGATGATCGTATTCGGCAAGACGATCAAGGGCTACTGGCCCGGCGTCGCAAACGGAAAGCTTCTCGGCGACGGCCAGCCGGATCAAATTGTCGGATACCCAAGCCATCCTTACGGTTTCAAGATGAACTCGGATTACTTCGTTTCTCTCTCGCGAACGTTCGAGGATCGATATGGCGTGAAGTTCGCCGGTATCCGCGACGGAGCCGTTGCCGATGCGCGCGAGCGTCTCATTCAATTCAAGTCGAACGTTGATGTCGCCATGTCCGTCCTCGAACGCAACGGGCTCGGCGACTGGCTCGCGGACCGGCTCGTCGAAATTGGCGATGCGTTGAAGGACGACGTGAAGGTCCGTATCGACGTCAAACGCGATCCGTTCCTTGACGATCGGCTTCGCGTCGCGAACCTTCCCGAAGAGCTGCAGACGGTGACGGCGAAGAACGCCGTTTCAGGCAAAGAGAAAGAGGTCAAGATCGCGCTGTTCCGCAAGTACGGAGAAGTCGCAGGAGCGCGCCGCGGCATTTCTGAAATTATCAAGTGGTTGAACTATGTGACCGAAAACCGCGTCATGACGCTGGCAGCAGACTTGTCCGAATCCGTCAACATGGAGCACGGCAGCATCTGGGGCCATTACGATCCGGATACGAACCCGCTCGGGACTCGTCTGAAGGCTGCGATTCAGGAAGCAGGCAACGTCTCAACCGCAATCGGATTGGTCAGTCAGAGCGCGTCGGTCGATCCGGAGAAGTTTGCCGGCGTGTGGGCATTCAGCGGAACTTACGGTGCGTTTACGCCGCTCATGTATCTGCCGGCGCGTGTGTGGAGCCAGCAGAACCAGGACAGCAGATTTCGCACCGGCGTCCTTCATATTCTTGCCGGCCACTCCGGACCCGAAACCGCAGCCGATGCACGCACCCACTTCGGCATCTTTTCGCCCCAGGTCTGGAAACTGTTGCCGCGAGGCCACGTCATCAATCTCAGTTTCTGGGACTACAACGACGTCGCTCCCGGATACTTCGCTGCCGCCGAGATCGCGGCGCGCGACAAGAAGGTCGGCATCATCGTTATTGAAGTTGCGCGCCCGGATTTCAAGGTCGCGGATCGGACGAAGTTTGCCGATACCGATCTTCGCGCCGCTGCCAAAGGCTTGTATGTGATTCGCGATTTCGCGCCCGGCAAGCCGAAGCACGGCTATGTCGTCGCCCAGGGGTCGAGCGCAACCTTCAATCTGGTCGGTGTGTTGCCGCGACTGGAACAGGCCGGCATCAACGTCAAGGTCGTTTCGGCGATCAGCGAAGAGCTGTTCGATCGCCAACCCGAGTCGTATCGCGATTCCGTCCTGCCGGATGCCGCGAAGCAGAACCTGATGTTCGTCAGTTCGGGCACGCGTCGTATGTGGCCTTTGCGAAACGTCGGGCCATTGACCGACGAGTACTCGCTCACTTCAGATTGGGACAATCAGTGGCTGACGGGCGGGCTGGAGGCGGATGTGATCGCGGAAGCGCACCTGGATCCGGAGTCGATCTTTGCGGGTGTGTCGAGATTCGGCAAGGACCACGATTCGCGCATCGAACGGCAGTTGGCCCTGCTGAAATAATTCCGGGACGGTTGCGTCGTTACCCTAATTCGAAACCCAGAATTAGGGTAACGACGCAACCGTCCCGGAATTATTGCAAATGTTCGAGCCGGCCGACATCTCGCCACTGGTACTCATCTGCAGGAAATCCCAGGATGCGTTCACCACGTTGGGCGAGATCCAGATACGTCGTGATGATGGAAAACGCATCCTCGCCTCCCATCATCGACAACAGCCTCGGCGAGATGACCTGAATCCCGGCAAAACCAAGTGACTGAAATCCCGGTTCGGGTGCCGGGCTTCTTCCGCGGAGCAATCCACTCTCATCGAACAACAAATACCGTGACGTCTTCCGGTCCTGTACGGCGAGCGTGGCGAGTGCGTCTTGCTTCGTATGAAACTCTGCCATTCGATGCAGATCGATAGTGGTGAGCACGTCGACGTTATGCATGACGAACGGTTCCTGTGGGTTCGTTCCGAAAAACCAGCCGGCTTTCTTCAGCCCGCCGCCGGTGTCCAGCAGAAGGTCCTCGCGGGAGATCTCGATATGCATGCCGAAATTGTCGTGGGCGCGGAGAAACTCGACCACCATATCGGCGAAGTGATGCACGTTGACGATGACGTCGTGAATGCCAAACGTCTTCAGTCTTGAAAGTGTGATTTCGAGCAGTGTCCTGCCGCCGGTTTCCACGAGCGCTTTAGGCTGGGTATTCGTGAGTGGACGCAGGCGCGTGCCGAGGCCCGCTGCCAGCACCATCGCTTTCATCGCGCCAGCTTCTCCAGCCCGAGATGCCGCACCACCACTTCAACTCCGTTCCGGCCGCGCAGATGTTTGGCGAGGAGTTCCGCGAGATAAACGGAGCGATGCTGCCCGCCAGTGCATCCGAACGAAACCATCAGATTCTTGAAGCCGCGGCTCTGATAGCTGTTGACGCTGGCGTCCACGAGGGCGATGACGTTTCCGATGTACTGATGCACGCTTTCGTGCTGAATGAGGTAATCGACTACGGGAGCGTCGCGTCCCGTGAGGGTCTTGTATCGTTCGTCGCGCCCGGGATTCGGCAGGCTGCGCGCATCGAAAACGAAACCACCTCCATGCCCGGTCTCGTCGCGCGGGGCGCCCTCATGGCCCTGGTGAAACGAAAAGCTGAAGATCCTTACCACAAGGGTTTCCGTTTCGGCCGCGATCGACAGCAGTTTTTCCGAAGCCAGCATACTTTTGAAAGCGCCGAGGAGCGTCGGGACCTTGATCGGCAATTCGACGTTGTGCAGCAGCCAGCGCAGGTTCTTCAGCGCATATGGGACGCTTTGAAGAAAGTGCGCCTTCCGTTCGAAGAAGCCTCGATAGCCGTATGCGCCCATCGCCTGCATGATGCGGACGTAGACGTAGGCATAGAAGTGCTCCATGAAGCCTTCGTGAGTGACTGGTAAAAGACGTTCCAGATTGTCCAGGTAATGATCGAGGAGCTCGCGGCGGACGTCGGGCGGCAGATCCGCTTTCGCGTCGTAGAGAAGCGAAGCGATGTCGTAATGAAGGGCGCCTTTTCGCCCGCCCTGATAGTCGACGAAGAAGGGCTGCGTGTTCCGGAGCATGATGTTGCGCGACTGGAAATCCCGATAAAGAAAGTAGCCGCGGTCCGCGCTCAATAAAAAGTCCGTGAGACGCGCGAAGTCATCCTCGAGTCTTTGCTCATTGAACGGAATTCCTGCCAGACGCAGGAAATAATATTTGAAGTAATTCAGATCCCATGCAATCGACTGCCGGTCGAAGCTGTCGCGCGGATAGCAGACGCTGTAATCGAGATCGCTCCCGGCCTCAACCTGGAAACGGGGAAGCGTCTCCACGACCTTTCGATACACCTCGATCACAGCTGGAGCGATGTTGTCGCCTTCCCGGTTATTCGAAAGAAAGTCGAAGAGCGCGAGGTCTCCGAGGTCTTCCTCGAGGTAAGCGTCATGATCCAGGTCCTCAGCGTAGATTGCCGGCACGGGAAGACCGTGCCGGCGGAAATGTTTTGAGAATTCCAGGAATGCAATGTTCTCTTCGCGCACGCCGTATACGACCCCGATCGCGCTTGCCTTGTCGTTACGGAGTCGAACGATACTTCGTCCGGAACTCCCCAGCTTCCCCTGGATCGCCTGGATCTGTTCCGGCGTGCTGCGAAAGTGCTGCTCGAAGAGTCGTTTGAGAACGTCCATCTTGTGATGATTACGCTGACGTCAGGCATTCATCCCAGAATTGTTTCGTTCCATGATGCAGCCGAGCCCCGACCTGTGAAATGACTTTATGCGACAGGTATCCCGCCGCCCGCGCGGCCATCTCAGGCGAGACCCCATGCGTGATCCCGTAGAGGAATGCGCCGGCAAACATGTCGCCCGCTCCCGTGAGATCTTTGGGCTCGGTGGGGAAGGACGGCACATGAGTTTCGACGCGTCCGTGACGGATGTATGCGCCATGAGGACCGTTGGTCACGACGACGGATGGGATTTTCTTCTTGAGTATGTTGAATGCTTCCTCCGCGCCGCCCGCTTTGGCGATGGCGCATGCTTCACCTGCGTTGCAGAAGAACAGATCGGCATGTTCGAGCGCTGCATTGAGGGCATCGCCGAACACCTGCGGGATGAAGGCATCGGAACAGGTGATGGCGACTTTGGTTCCGTGTTGTTTCGCGGCACGAATGGCTTCGCGAACCGCGGTCTGGCCTGTGTCCGGATTAGCAAAAAGATAGCCTTCTACGAAAAGCCATTCCGAGTCCTTCACGCGACGCTCTTCGATGTGACGCGCCGCAAGATGGCTGGCGACGGCGAGGCTCGTGCGCATCGTCCGTTCGGCATCAGGAGTGATGAGACAAAGCGACGTTCCCGTGGTTTCGTTTACGATAATCGGATTGCCGATATCGATGCCCAGTTCCTCGAATTCGCCTGCATAGAACAGTCCGTATCTGTCGTCGCCGACGCAGCCGATGAATGCCGCCGAGCCTCCAAGCTGCGAGAATGCAATCGTCGAATTAGCAACCGAACCGCCGCTGACCAGTTTAGGTTCGTGTTTCTGATAGCGTTCGAGCAATGTCTTCTGTTCCGTCGGATCCACCAGGTTCATGCTGCCGCGCTGGAATCCCAGCGATGCAAATTCCTGGTCGGAAACTTCAAGAAAGATATCGACGAGGGCGTTGCCCAGCCCGCAAAGTTTGAATTCCTTCATCATCTACTCCTCTGTTGGTATCGCAAAGCCAACGATTATAGCCGCTGGGTGCAGGAATTACCGGCCGTATTCGTCCCTGGGATGAAGGTCCGTATTGATGTTGTACATGGCGAACCAGCGAGGGTCGACCTGAAGTGTTGCAGACTCGCGATCCAGGAATGGCAAAACCAGATCATTCACATTGATGCCTGCTTTGGCGTAATAGGCTTGAGTGAACGGGCTTGCCAGCCGAGCGCGAATGGCGTTGCGGTCGAAATCGATTGGATCGGCGCTGCCAATCAAAACACCGTTGAATCGATATGCATACGGGAAGACCTTCATGAACGTCTCGACGACCCGAGTTGTGGGCGCCCAGGTGACAGCAAGGCCACCCGGGTTGAGCCGGCTTTTGAGAAGCATGAAGTATTCGTAGGAGTAAAGATTGCCGGCAAATGCGCTATTGGGCCGGAGCGCATCGGCCTCGATGATGTCGTATTTCTTGGCATTGTTTCCGATGAACGTGCGCCCATCGGTGAACACAAATCGAAAGCGGCTGTCATTCAGGAGACTTTGCAGGCCGCCATAGGGCTGCCGTTCGTTGAGTAATCTCAGGGTTTCCAATTGCGGCGCGATGATTTCGATGCAGGTGACGGAAACCGTTTCCGGCCGTCCTCCAAGACTGAAGGCAGTGTCGCCGGAACCGAGGCCGATGACCGCCACCTCACGCGGCGAGGGATGCAGGAGGATCGGCAGAATACCCAGTTCAGAATGGACGGTGTTGATCACTGTAAAGGGAACCCAGCTTTGGCCGAGCCCGTTTACGTACACCAATGTCGTGGATGAAAAGTCCGCGCGGTCGTTTTTCATCAGAGATACGCCGGAGCCGTCTTCGGCTGCGATGGTGTTTTCCTCCAGCGCGCCGTGCAGCGTTGCCCACAGTTCCGATCCCGGCGGGATGGACCACATCAGCAGAATCGTGATCGCCGAAGCCGCCGCATATGCAAACCGGCGAACTGAGAGCCGAAGGAACAAGCTGGCCCTCAAAATCAGAAATGTGCCGCCAAGCGCGAGCAGCAATCGCAGCGTCCACGATGTACCGAAGAAATGAAGGAAAACGCTGCCGATGAGGATGGCTCCAAGCGTCGCCCCGAAGATGTTCGCTGCCTGCAGCCAGCCGACGCGCCGGCCCAGATGTGAGCGAGTGCTTTGAACGGCTCGCTGAAGGAATGGGAAACTTGCGCCCATCATCAGCGTCGGCGGCGCAATCAGGAGTAGTGGAACCCCGATATAGAGTGTCAGGAAATTCGGCTGCGAGCCGGTGACGCTGCGCAGGAAGTCCATGCTCGAGAGCCATCCGCGGATCGCGCGCCGCGCTGGAATGACATCGAACGGCTCGTACCCTGCGAGATATGTCTGCAGCCATTTCATAGCAGCCAGGTTGTCCACTGCCCAGAGCAGAGCGGCTATCGATAAACCCGCATAGATGATTATTCCGGATTGCAGGGCAAGGCAGATCTGTTCAGGCCGTTTTCCAAAGTCGACGAGGCGGGAGCCGATCATGATTCCGGCAGCGAGGCATACGAGATAAATCGCCAGCAGGTGTGGGAACGTGAACGAGTTCGACTTGAGCATGACTCCGAGCAACCGGAACCACACGATTTCGAGCGACAACGCAATGAAACCGGAAAGCGCGTAGATCAGCATCCATGTGGAGAAAGAAAAGATGCGCCGCTCGCCTGCGAACGCGTCTTCGTCGCTCTCGCGGCCGATCGCGAACGAAACACCGCCCAGCCTTTTGAGCACGACGAATCCAACGAGCAATGCAAGGACTGCGGCCGCGATATTGATTCGCGCGCCAAGCCGGAGGATGCGAGGGAAGTCCTGATCGCCCATCAGGAACCACGCTGTGGCGAATGCGCCGAAACCTGCCCCGAGCGTGTTGATCGCGTACAGCGATCCGATTCGCCGCCCGGCCAGCTCAATGGCGGGCGTCAGCGCTTTCGAGATCAGTGGGAACGACATACCCATGCAACAGGTGGGGATCAGCAGACTGACGAAGAGAACCGCGGCGAGGATGATCGGCGAATTCGCGAGATGGGCGTGCCGGACATAAAGAACGTCGTAGTACCACCACTTGCTGATCAGGCCGAATACCCCGATCACAAATTCGGTAAGCGCAAACATCGCGATCTGACCCCGCGGGCCCAGCCTGTCTGCGAGCGATCCGCCCAATAGACTTCCAATGCCCATTCCGGCCATGAAGGCCGCGACGATCATGGTGGTGGCGTAAAGGTCGGCTCCGCTGAAGATCGCGAGCATGCGCTGCCATACGACTTGATATAGCAGTGCGGCGAAGCCTGAGGCGAGGTAGATCGAAAAGAAGACCAGACGAACGGTCACCGTTAAGTTCCGGAGCTGTAATTACCACAGAGACTCAGAGGCACAGAGAGATTCCTCTGTGTCTCCGTGTCTCTGTGGTTCACCAAATCTAGAAGTTAAACCGCGTGGTGAACGTGAACTTGCGGTTCGAGCTCCTGTTATCGGCGTTCGAAAGGCCCGTGGTGACGTCGTTCGCATCCATGCGGCCAAAGCTTGTGTTGTTGATATCTACCGTCGGGTTGTTCCAGTACGGCGTATTGAGGATGTCGATCACATCCATGCGGACTTCGAAACTCCTGGTCTCGCCAATCCGGAAAGTTTTGATCAGGTTCACGTCCAGTTTAACGTGCCCGGGCCCCTCGATCCACGTGCGGCCCAGCGTGCCGACGGTTCCAGCCGCGGGATTCGCCAGAATAATATTGCCCGCCGCGTCTTTCAACGCGCGGTTGGCGAATACCGTTTGCAGTCCTTGAGCTGTTGTGACCTGGCCTCGGGACGGATCGATGTCGGATGTGAAGTCCGCGAAATAGTTGGCGCCGATTGCACCCGGCGTTACTTTACCAACGCTCTTTGGGAAAGCGCCCAGGATACTCGGCGTATTGCTCGTGCGAGCAATAGCGATCTGGCCGGGCACCTGAGTCCACGTGGTTTCGGCATTCGAAGCCGTGATCGTGAGAGGCTGCCCCGAACTCCAGCCCATGATTCCGCCCAATTGCCACTTTTCGATCAGCCGCGTCAGGAATCCCGAACTGTTGCTGAGGAACTTTCGGCCGGGCCCGAACGGCAGTTCGACCGTGCCGTTGCTGCGGATATCGTGAGTGCGATGGAAGTTCAGCAATGACCTGTTCAGTCTGCGATTGGCGGAATCCAGATACGATACATTGCCATCGCCTCCAGCGTCGCCCAGCGTCTTGCTCCACGTGTATGCGAACGAACTGCTGAAGCCTTGGGACAACCGCTTCGTCACCTGCAGATTCATCGAGTGGTACGTGGAGCCGCCCGGGTTTGTCATCATCACAACGCCGGCGTATTGCGGATTAACGGTGAGCCAGTTGTCCGGCAGTCCGCCATTCCGAAGCAAGCCTCCGGACTGACCATTGAACGATGCGGTATTGAGCGCGTTGGCGAACTGGCCGATGTTTCCATTCCCGAGGAACGTCCTGTAAGTGGCGTTCTGGCGCAGGTGCATCGATCCGGTCTGAAGTACGCCATTGACCGTCGTTCCCACAGCGCCAAATCCCGCCACACCAGGATTCAGGTTGACGCCATTCAGGATCTGATCGAACAGCGGAGCATTCTGCCCCGCTCGCGTCGTGTTGTAAGCATCGAGCAAAGTCTGCCCGGCGCCGCGAGCGTAGATGTTCATATCGTTCAGCGACACTCCGCCATAGAGCTTCGTGCCTTTGCTGCCGATGTACCTTGCTTCCAACGTCAGGTTCTTCGCGAGTTCCCGCTGGATTTCGAGGTTGAAGTTCTGGACATATGGGTTCACGCGGTTGTCGTCAAAGCCGACCAGAGGATCGGTGCGCACATAGAATCCCTGAGGCGTCAGCGGCTTGATGCCGGTTGGCGCGGGAAGCGGAATTGGAAGGTCCGCCGATGCGAAGTTGAAGAATCTTGCGCCGACGCCCAGGTTCGGGAAGTTCTGGTTGTAAGACAGACCCGGGTTGTTACCACTGGCCACGTTCAGACCTGCGTTGAATGACGCAGCGCCCTGGTAAGAGATGCCGTAGCCCGTTCGAAGGATCGTCTTATCCTTTCCGCCCCATGGAAGCGACCAGCTCAATCCGATCGCGGGCGCGAAGTTGTTCCAGTCGTTCTTGTAGAAGAGCGTATCGGGATTCGGCGAGTTCTTGCCGACGAGCTCGAGCACAGTCGGGCCTCCGGCCGAAATACCGTACAAACCTGCCGAGCCACCGACGGGCAGAGCATGCATGCCGTTCTTTTCCCACGGCACGCCGTACCAGTCGTAGCGGACACCGATATTCAATGTGAGATCGGGCCGGATCTTCCAGTCATCCTTGAAGAATGCTCCCCATTCGTTCTGGTGGTAATCCTTGATCCGCGTTTCGGCGGAGAAGAAATCGTCCTGCGGCCGGAGGACGTTGAAAGCCAGGGCCGCATTGGAAGCCGTTCCGGAAAGGTCGAGGAGCAGGTTTTGCGCGGTCGTAACGCTCGTGCCCGTCAAGCCGGGAGCTCCGGAGATTCCAGTCACCGACACTCCTGCGGCCGCGGAAGCGCCCACCGTCACCGTAGCGAATTTGTACCAGTCCGGATTGTCGGTTCCGTTCCAGCCGCGCGACGCAGTGTTTCGAAGTTCGAAGCCGCCTTTGAAGGCGTGTTTACCTTGCGTCCAGCTCAACGTATCGCTGAACGTCCACAGCGGACTCGTTTGGCCGCGTGTTGCAGCGCCGCTGATGCTGGTAATCAGATGATCGGGAAGCAGCGCTTGCACCGGCCAGAACGCTGTTCCGCCTTTGGTGGGCAGGAACTCCCGAGCTTCCGCGCCGACTTCGTCAGGCCGCCAGATCGATGACCAGCTGTAGTTCCAGTTTTTCCGGCTGCCCATCCGGAATTCGTTCACGATTGTCGGAGACAACGTCGACACCAATGATCCAATCATGACTCGAGGCGCACGCCGTACCGAGCCGTTGTAGCCGCCTGGCCAGTTCGACATTCCAGCCTGGGTGGTTTCAGCCCAATCGCGTTCCCATGTTCCGCTGAACGAAGCCTTGTGGCTGGAGTTGAAGTTATGGTCGATGCGGACGTTGTACTGATTGCGGTCGGTGTCCTGACCGTCACCGTTTGCAACGTCCACACCCTCGTTGCGGCGAAGCCACTGGTGGCCGGCGGTGTTGAGGCCGTCGCCGACCAGGTAGTTATTCGGCAGAGGCATGCGGCTGATGAGCCGCCGGATGTAGCCGGACGTGTCGATCTGCGTGCGGTTCACGTCATACGGCGTCCCGTCCGGACGAGCAAACACATTGATCGAGGTGAGCGCACTGCCGGCGCCCGCAGGACGCGCGCATGCTGCGCCCGTTTCCCCGCACGGAATACCGCTCCGGTCGACGCTGGGAATGTTGCTCGCCGCATTGGCGTTTTGCACTCCGGTGAAGTAGCGGAAGATGCCGTTGCGCGCCTGCTCCGTGAGCACCGTTCCTGTGAAGTAGCTCTTCGTGACGTAGCGTTGGCCGTCGAACAGGAAGAAGAAAAACGTCTTGTTCTTGATGACCGGGCCGCCGATGCGTCCGCCGTACTGATTTCCGTTGTAGTAATTCTTGCCGACACCCTGGAAGTTGTTCGCCCACGAGTTCGCCGCCAGTTTCGAATTGCGATTCACCCAGAAAAGGCTGCCGCGGAACTGGTTTGTACCCGACCGCGTGGACATCTGAATCTGACCCGAACCGCGTCCGAGTTCGGCGTCGGCAGGCGCCACGATGACGCGCACTTCATCGACAAGGTCGGGACTTGTGTACGTCGAAGTTGCTGCACCGATGTCATAGCGGCCATCGCTGACCGGCACTCCGTCGCGCGTCGTATTGACCTGTGTCAGGCGCGCTCCGGCGAAATTGCTGCCCTGCACGCCGGCAGTCGTGTTCACGAGATCCAGGATGTTTCGTGTCGCCAGTGGCAGGTCGCGTACTTTGTATTCCGGAAGAACCGTGCCGACGGAAGACGACGTCGTTGCGATCAGCGTATCGGCTGCCACGTTCACTTCCACGGTCTGAGCTTGCGTGCCTACCTGAAGCGTAAAGTTCAGCCGAACCTGTTGACCGACACCAAGGGTGACGGCGTTATAGGTCTGGGTTTGAAAACCCGGCAGTTCAGCGCTGACTTTGTAGACGCCGGTTTGCAGTGAAGCGAATTGATACGCTCCTGTTTCGTTCGTCACCAGCGTCGTGACGATACCGGTCCCTGTATTCGTCGCCGTGACGGTAACACCGGGAATCAAGGCGCGCGACGCATCCGATACCGTTCCGCCCAGCGTCGCATTCGTCGTCTGGGCAAAGCCGTTTACCAGGAAAACAGAGACAAGCAGCAAGGCTGCCGCGGTAAGTCGTTTCATATCTCCTCCCAACCCATTGTTTTCAATCGAAAAAGTGTGGGCATCATATTACGCGTCGATCCGCGAGGATAGGGGTTTTTGTCGAAGTCTGGCTTGCTTGTGCACTTACAATGTTCGTCCATGAAGCGAATCGGCATCCTCACCGCTGGAGGCGACACACCTGCACTTAACGCGACAATTCATGGAGCCGTTACCCGGGCCAATCAGCTGAAGATCGAGCTGTACGGTTTCATCAAAGGCTTCAACTCTTTCTTTAATCCGCGCGTTCCTCATGTCCATCTGAATCCGTTATTTCAGAGCATTCCGGAACTCGACCCGACGAAGGGCGGTACGCTGATCGGTTCGTCGCGCGACTACGTCGACCCGGACAAGAAAGACGAACTGGACCAGATCTGCGAGCGTCTGAAGAAACTCGCCATCGATGGACTCATCGCGATCGGCGGCGACGGTACGCTCAATGGACTGCAACCGCTCGCGGAGCGCCTTCCCACCGTTCTCGCCCCGAAGACCATCGATAACGACCTCGGCCTGAATTATCCGAACGAGCCGGATGAATGGGTGCGTATCCCGGATCCCGGCGCGCCGCACGGCTGTCGGTACACGCGCTCGCCATCGGACGCTGTTTTCGACCTCGATCACATCGTGAACTACGTGACTCCGGGTTACTCCACGGCGGTCATGGTCACAGCGCAGGGCGTCGAGCGCATTCGCACAACCGCGGAAAGTCATCGGCGGATTGCGATCATCGAAGTCATGGGCCGGCAATCCGGTTATATCGCTTTGGGCACTGCGTACGGTCAGCCCGACATCATTCTTGTTCCCGAGTATCCCCTCGAGATCGAACGCATCGTCGATCGCGTCCGGTTTCTGTACGATCTGCAGAAGAATGTCGTGATCGTCTGCGGCGAAGGGATTGTGGATAAAGAAGGCCGCGAACTTGGCGCCATGACCACATCGAGCGATCCCGCCGGCAATGTCGCGCTGAGCGGGGCCGCCGAAGCGCTGCGATCGAAGCTGATCACGATTCTGGGCGACCAGTATTTTCAGCGATACCGGCGTGGACGATCCGCGAAGGAAGCAATCTTCACCAGAAAGGTCGGACATACGCAGCGGGGCGGCCGTCCCATTCTGTTCGATCGCTTCTATGCGGCGCTGCTGGGATCGAAAGCGGTCGAACTCCTGGTCGAAGGACGCAACAACGCGGTGTCGATTCTTCAGTACGACGGCGAGAAAGGATTCCACGTCGAAGGCTACGACGCTAATCGCTTCAGAGATCGCTGGGGCCTGATTCACCCGCGTTTCATGCATCCCGCCCTGTATGATCCGAAGCTGATGAAGCCCTCTCGACTCGGAATCGACTATCTTGTGCCGATCTTCACCGGCGCGATCGGTCACGATGACGCCGAACACATGCGTCAGACGCTATTCAATCCCGGCAACCTTGCGCAGCCCTATCACTCCATCAACACGGACGTGAACAAGCGCATCCGCTACCTGCCCTGAACGCAAGCTCGGGGTGTGGTAAATTGACCCGGCAGACCGGCGGAGGGCATTTATGACGAAGAGAGCACAACTGCTCGTGACACTGATCCTCGTGGTGTTATTCACTGCGGCGCTCCAGGCGCAGAGCACGATTACGAGTCCGAAGGAGCAGTTCGGATTCAACATCGGCGACGACTACGTCCTGGTGAACTACATGCAATACGAGACTTACCTGAAGAAGCTCGATCAGGAATCCGACCGTCTCACCGTCCAGCCGATCGGCAAATCTTCCGAGGGGCGCACGATGTACGCCGGCATCATCTCTTCGCCCGAGAATCTCAAGAATCTGAACCGGTATAAGGAAATTGCGCGCCGGCTCTCGCGCGCCGAAGGGCTGACGGACGATCAGGCGAAGTCTTTGGCGGCGGAAGGGAAGTCGATCGTCTGGATCGACGGCGGGCTGCACGCTACTGAAGTTCTCGGCTCACATCAGTTGATCGAGCTGCAGTATCAGCTCGTCAGCCGGAACGATCCGGAAACGATGCGCTTTCTCAATGACGACATCGTGATTACGTGTCTCGTCAATCCGGACGGAATGGAACTGGTTTCCAACTGGTACATGCGAGAGTCCGACCCGCTGCGTCGATCGACCAACGGACTGCCGGTTCTGTACAACAAGTATGCGGGCCACGACAACAATCGCGACTTCTATATGGTCAACCTTGCGGAGTCGGATGCGGTCAATCGCATTCTCTATCGCGAGTTTTATCCGGTCATCATGTACAACCATCACCAGACCGGTCCCGCGGGAACCGTGATGTTCGCGCCGCCATTCCGCGACCCGTTCAATTACAACTTCGATCCGCTGGTCCTTTCTGAGCTGGATGAAGTCGCCGCAGCGATGCACAGCCGCTTTATCGCGGAAAACAAGCCCGGCGTGACGATGCGTTCGGGCGCCAGTTACTCCACGTGGTACAACGGCGGTCTGCGCACGACGACATACTTTCACAACATGATCGGAATCCTGACCGAGACGATCGGGAATCCCACACCGATCGACGTCCCGCTGATCTTCCGTCAGCAGCTTCCGCGTCAGGATCTGATGCTTCCGGTTCCTCCGCAACGCTGGCATTTCCGGCAATCCGTCGATTACTCGATCACAGCGAACCGCGCGATCCTCGATTACGCATCGCGGCACAAAGACCAGATTCTCTACAACCAGTACGTGATGGGTAAAAACTCCATCGAGCGCGGCGGCCGTGACTCCTGGACGATCAGTCCTCGCCGGCTTACGGCGGTGGAGAATATCGCCAACGCCGACCGTCAACAGGCGCAACGCGGCGGGCAGCGCGGCGGAAATCTGACCGGAGAGGCCGCGAAAAGGTATTGGGACATGCTGCGGGACCCGTCCTCGCGCGATCCACGCGGATACGTCATTCCTTCCGACCAGCCGGACTTCCTGACGGCAATCAAATTCCTCAACACACTGGTCAAGAACGGTATCGAGATTCATCGCGCGACGGCTGCGTTCACGCTCGGTGGAAAAAGGTATCCGGAAGGTTCATACGTCATCAGAACCAGCCAGGCGTACCGTCCGCACATTCTGGATATGTTCGAGCCGCAGGATCACCCGGACGACTTCGCATATCCGGGAGCGCCGCCGACGCGTCCGTACGACACGACAGGATGGACGCTCGCCTACACCATGGGCGTCAAGTTCGATCGCGTTCTGGATGCGTTCGAATGTCCGTGTCAGAAATTGCCTGTCGAAGAACTCAAGCCGGCGGCCGGCAAGATCACGCAGACTGCAACTCCTGCGGGATACCTTCTCACGCATGAGGCCAACGATGCTTTCATCGCGGTCAACCGGCTGTTGGGTTCCGGTGAAGACGTGTATTGGGTGAAAAATGCATTTGCGGCCGGCGGTAAGCGATGGTCCGCAGGGACACATTTCATTCCCGCGAAGCCGTCGACTCTGGCGAAGCTGGAAAAACTCGCAGTGGACGTCGGTCTGAGCTTCGATGCGGTTGCGGCGCGGCCATCGGGAGAAGCGCTGATGCTGCGTCCGTTGCGGATCGGTCTGGTCGACCGTTATGGCGGCTCGATGCCTTCCGGCTGGATTCGCTATCAGCTCGAAAAGTTCGAATTTCCTTTTACCGTGGTTTTCCCGCCAATGTTGGATCAGGGAAATCTCGCACAGAAATTCGATGTCATCGTCGTTCCGAGCGATGGTATTCCGGGGGCCGCTCTCCTTGGAGGCGATGACGGTGGCGGCGGCGGTGGTGGTGGTACGCAAAACGTTCCACCTGAGTATCGAGACCGGGTCGGCGCGATCACATCGGCGAGAACGTTTCCGCAGTTGAAGAAATTCATGGAAGACGGCGGCGCCCTCGTCACGATCGGCAACGCGACGAATCTCGCACTGCAACTTGGATTGCCGCTGGCGAATGCGCTTGTCGAGAAAACACCGGACGGAAGGGATGCGTCGCTGCCGGCAACGAAGTTCTACGTCCCTGGTTCCGTACTCGAAGGCCGTGTCGATACCACGCATCCTCTCGCGTACGGCATGAGCGATCGCGTGGACTTCTTCTTTGAGAATGATCCGTCATTCAAGCTGAGGCCCGATGCAGCCGCGAAAGGCGTGAGGCCCGTCGCCTGGTTCGATACCGACAAGCCGCTGCGAAGCGGTTGGGGCTGGGGCCAGGGGTACCTGAAGGACTCGATCGCCGTTGTCGATGCGCAGGTGGGCAAGGGAAAGCTGTTCATGTACGCGCCGGAGATCACTTATCGCGGCCAGCCTCATGGCACGTTTAAATTCCTGTTTAATGGGATCTACTATGGCCGCACAGAAGCGGTGAATCTGAGCGGGAAGTAAAAGGAGGAAAAATGGGGTCGTAGCGCTACGACCCCATTTTTCGTTCCTTAATCCAGGAACTGAACGCTCGTCACAATGTTGTTGAACGCAGGCTGATACCGGTTGAACTCGCCCTGCGGCGCAACGCCCACGAAATACCGGAGCATGCCGTTCGGGCGAAGCACAATAACCAGCCAATCCGTCTCGATTTCGCCGAGCGGTGAATCATTCGTCAATTCCACAACCATCGCCTGGGTTCCATCGACGGTTCTTCGTCCCACATTCCGGACCACACGCAGGTTCGGATTCGATTGCTGCAGGTGATCGATCAGTTCGTTTGTCGCGTTCGACAGTGTTGACGTGTTTGTGCGGCTGCCCTGGGTGGAGAACGAATTTCGTCCGGAGTATCCCCTGTTTTGCGGTTCATACGTTGCGATCGTCATACCGTAGGCCAGCGAACTCGATACGTAGCCTCCATCCGGCGAGACCGTAATGGAGTCGCCGAAATCAGACACTCGCCAGTTCTCGGGATATCGGAATTCCATATCGCGGCCCGAAAACAGGATCGTCCGACTGGACGGCACGTCTGGCCTGTTTGCAGTCGACTGGTTTCGATCGGAAATCCCCGGCCAGCTGTTCGTGTCCAACGAGGCCAGTCGATCCTTCACGGAATGAAAGTCCGGCGAATCTCCTCGCAGGTTCCGGGGCAGCGGACCGATGTTGCGAGTTTCGGTTCGCACAGTGGCAGCGCGGTTATTGAGGTCCGGGTGAGCAGTGAAGAAATCGGAAGTGCGGTTCGAATGATCGCTGGAGATCCGCTGGAAGAACTGATTCATGGTTTGCGGATCGAAATTCGCGTCGTACAGAATCTGCGTCGCCACCACGAAGGCCTGGCGCTCCTGCTCCCGCGTGAATTTCAGCGGGACAGCATTCGGTTCAAAAATGATGTTCAGGCGGTTCATGGCGTCGCTTACGGATACTCTTCCGCGCGTCGCATTCGCATTCGGCACCTGCTCTGCATATGCCGTCGAAACCTGCGCCGTCGGATGACGAAGGACGACGTGCCCGATCTGATGAGCCAGAGCGCCGGCCAGTTGAGGTTCATTCTGGGCGGCCTGGATCATACCGCTCGTCACATAAATGAAACCGCCGGGCAACGCCCACGCGTTGACGGTGTCGTCATTGACGATCTTGAACTGATACGGATATCTCGCTCCCGGCGCATGAGCTATCAGTTGACGGCCAAGAGCATCGATGTATGTGTTGGGATTATGTTGGTCCAGGAGCGGCAAGCTGCGCTCCGCGTCGTCTGCGAGCGAGCGCCCCATTTCGATGTCCTGTTGGGTTGTAAAAAGATTCCATGCAAGCCTGAAAACGGTGCGATCGGCCAGGATGGGTATCGCGAGCACTCCTATAATCGCGATGAAAAATATGGTTCTAGTCAGCCCTTTTGGCATAACAGTCTTCCAGAAGAGGCACACCTCTATAGCTTATAGACTGACTCAAACAATGAACGGTTCGTCGGCGAGAAAAGGTGTAGTGAGGAAATTATCCCTGCGCATCCTCACACCGGCCTGAAGATTTGGCGCGACACGTTCGATCGTTTCGTCCGCAATCATTTCGAGCAGGTCCATTCCGGTCGCGCCGGTGTTCGCGGCGCTTTGATACATCTGACGCAGCCCGCCATCGCCGCATTGATTTGCAACGTCGAGCAGGAATGCGACCGTGCGTTCGGTTTTCAAATCCGATGCGTATTTGCGCATCTCGTCCAGCGAGCGTTGGAAAGCAGCGAGCGCCACCTTGATTTGAATCTGTTGGTACTGTCGATCGATCGCCGCGGCCTGAAACCGCGCCACCCATTGCGGCGAAGTGAGATCGAACGCCATGTCCGTGGTGAGGCCGGTTTTCGGATCTACTCCGCCGTTGAGCTTCCGGACGTGCGTTAGAAGCGCTGCGGCTGTCGCTTCGCTTCCGCTTCCGAAAATCGATACGTACTTCGACGCGTCGGCTTTTGAGAACGCCTCCAGAATATCGATGAGCCGCTTGGGCCGTTGCGCCCATTGAATGATTCCGAACGACAGGCCTGCCTTATCGGTATTCAGGTTGAGGCTGCCGAATTTGCCGAGACCTTCCATGATGGCCGTCAGTCCGAGCACGCGCTGCATACCTTTATATGGAACGCCGAGAACAAGCGTGGTGTAGACCTGCGAGAGACGAGGATCTGTTGCGGGTGTGCCGACAAGCTGCTCGAGTGTGGTTTTATCGACGGAGCCGGTTTCTTGAATCGTTCGATTCCTCTGAAACTGCCGGACGCACTCTAAGGTTTTCGGTCCGAACTTTCCGTATACCGGAGACAGCAATCCCGGCAGGCCGCGGAAACCCTGGCCCGACAAAAGGTCCTGCACAGCCCCCACTCCCTGGACATCCTGATCCGTGGTCGTGAGCGGCGGTGAGCCGCCACTCAGGAGACCGTCGATTCGAGTAATGCCGGACGGCACGGGGCCGGCAAGCGCGGGGGAACCTGCTGCTTCGTCGAGGCGAAGGGCGGGTTCGGCGATCTCCGGATTGGGCCGCGTCGTCGCGCCGGCCCAGACAAAGCATCCATCCTGCGTGAGATACCACGCAGAATTGCCCTGGATCTTTTCGCCGAAGATCGTGTAGCCCGCCATCGTCACAGCTTCATTGGCTCGCAGAACGCGCAGGATGGCCGATGTACGGGACGGCTCTTTCCGGACGTTCGTGTTTCCGACGAGTTCGACTTCGACAACGATTCGCGTCAGTCCGTCAGTCATTACCGTGCTCATGGCGTTCTCCTCTTACCCGAGATTCCCGGTACCCGTTACGGCCGCTGCCGCGCCGGTTGTTTGTGTTGTCTGGGTTGTCTGCCGCTCAGTCCGGTCCTTTTCCTCTTTACGAGTCAAAACACCTCGCAGTCGCAGCAGGTTCGTGAGCGCTCCGTACCAGAACGGCGCTCCAAGGCTCAGAAGGATCGAACTCAAGAGGATTCCGACTACCGTCAGAATGCTTGCTTCCGACCAGTTCTTTTTCCATTTGTCGAAATCTCGCGGAAACGTGACGAGGTTCAGTTCCTCGAACTTGAGGAGAGCCTGCCGCTTCTCCTCCGTTAGTTGCAATGTGGGGGGCTGAGCTTCGGGTTGCGCAGGCGCAGCTTGCGCGGGTGCTGGAGGCGGAACCTTGGCGGCTTCGTTTGCAACGGCCACCAGCGCTTCGCGAAGTTTGGGATCCATGGAAAGCCGATTGACAAGGGCAAGAGTATCCAGTTGTACCGCAAAGGCGACGGCGGCGGCGCAGAAGAAGGTGACGTAACGCGTATTCAGCGTAAAACGGTCCGTCACGCGATCGATGGTCTGATCGAACCATCCATTCAGCTTGGCAAGAAATGCGCTGTTGGCTTCTCGAAGAAGTGCCATGTTCTGCCGCATTGAATTGGAAAGATCGGGATTGGCCTGTTCGATCTGGAGAGCCACGGCGCGCACCTTGCCCAGGACTTCACCTGGGTGTTCGATGCCGTTGTTCTGCAGCGCGCGGACGAGCGCCTCGTGGCTGAGAGGCGCCATCTTTTTCATGCCTCCCCCTTGCGCGAGTTCGAGGAGCAGCGCTGTTAACTCGTCTCGGTGTACAACCGCGCCGAGCTTGCTTTTTCCATCGCGAATGAGTGGATGCAGCAGCACCATTTTCGAGATGTCGTCCGCGGCTTCTCGCGTAATTCCCGGCGAGATCTGTTCGAGCAGATCGGCAAGTCCGGTGCGAAGATGCCGGCCTTTCATGTTCCAGGTATTGATCACAAACTGCGTGATGATCGTCACCATGGCGCTGAACACCAGCATGACGACCGCGACGCCAAGCAGAATATCGATGGCTTCGAGCATGAGGCCTCCTCAGTTGGGGAATTTCAGGCCGCCATGGTTGCCCAACCGCGTTGAGATGGGAAATGAAAAAATCGGATTTGTTCAGTTTTCGACCGGGACTCTCTCGGCACTATCAACCACGACGACGTCCACCGGTCCGCGACGCGATTCCAATCGCAGTCCGAGTTGTTCCTGAATGGCCGTGTACAAGGATGGACCATTCGGGTCGATCGTCTCGCCATTCACGACGAGCGGTCCGCCGTCAGGGGTCGTTCGGCCGCGAAGATTATCGGGAATCCACTGGAGATTGATTGCGAACAATCCCTGAAGGTTCGTCAAGTCCACGACGGTCTGCCGCTCGAACCGCGAAAGCAGCATAGCGAACACCTGCATCGGCATCCGATCATGCTGGATGCGGCCGGCGCCGAGTCTTGGAAGGGCGATGTCTCCGGGCTCCTTCGCGGCGCCGAGTTTTGGTCCGTTCTTTCCGACAAGGAGCGCGAGGAAGGGAAGCTCCTTCTTTTCTCGATGCACAACCACTTTCAGACGATCCGCCAGCAGCGCTTGCGTCATCAACTGGAGTTGATCCTGCGGAGTATCGGGCGGCGCCTGGGCCACGATGTCAAATCGGATGTCGCCGGCTCTGATCCATTCGGGGCCGATGATCTGCGCATCGGAAACGATTCCATACGCAAACTTGAGGCAGTCGTTCAAAGTGACGTTGCCAAGAGTGACCTTCCCGTTCAGAACCGTGCCGAGATTGATATTGATCGGCTGGCCGGGTATCAACGTGACAGCCTTTACCGTAGCGACGTCGAATTCCGCCCCCCTCGTTTGAGCGTTCAGGATGGTAACGACCATGACGGTCGTCAGCAAGGCAGAGACTAAAGTCGGTTTGATCATAGTGATAGCCTTCGCATAGACACCGGTACCGAATCATTTGTTCCCGTGGGGGACTCGTACAAAAACATGGAAGAAACGGTTGGCCTCAGGCGTCTAACGGGTGAATTTGGAAGGTAAAAGCCCCGGTCGCACGTTTTCATGACCAAGCAGACTATCGACGACGGGATCATCGAAGCGTGCCAGCGCGGCGACTCGGACGCTTTCCGTCTCGTCTTCGAAGCGTACAAGGATCGCGTTTATTCAATCGCGCTGTGTTTCTTTGATGGAAATGAAGCGGTGGCCAAAGACATCACACAGGATGTTTTTCTCAAGCTGATGACCACAATCACGCAGTTCCAGCATCGCGCGGAATTCTCGACCTGGCTCTATCGGCTTGTGACGAACGCCTGTCTGGATCGGCGACGATCGCTCCGGCGGTTCCTCTTTTTCGGCAGTTCGCCGGAAATCCCTTTGCCGGACAAGCGGCGCTCCATCGAGGACAAGTTCATTCAGAAGGAACTCGAAAGCTCGGTACGGAAAGTGATCGCGGAAATGAAACCCAAACTGCGGATGGCCATTTTGTTGAAGTACTTCGAGGATCTCTCGTATGACGAGATGGCCCTTGTGCTCGGTTGCAGCAAAGGTACTGTGGCGTCGCGTCTGAATCGCGCGCACCAGATCCTGGCTCGAAAGCTGTCGCATCTTCGGACCACGTTTGCGACGGGAGATCAGGATGTTTGAAAAACACGTCATCTCGAATCTGTCGGCGTACCATCACGGCGAGTTGTCTGTCGCCGAGAGGCAAGGCGTTGAGGCGCATTTGAAAACGTGTGCGAAATGCCGGCTTGCCGACGATGAGGTCCGGTTCGGCGCGCGTCTCGCTGCGACGTTGTCGGTGACCAGCGTTCCCGATTCGATGTGGACGGAACTTCAACGGACGCCTGGCCGGCCGGCGCGGCGCCGCTGGATTCCACAGACTGTGTTTGCCGGCGCGCTCGTTGCCGCCGTTCTGATCGTCATTGTTGTCCTGCGAAATCCCGGGCCGTCCTGGGAAGTCACCGGTTTACCAGGTACGGACCGGCTGCGGCCCGGTGAAGTGCTGCAAACGGACGCGTCGTCGCAGGCTGCAATCAAAATCGCGAATATCGGTGAGCTCGCGGTCAATCCCAACACGACAATTCGGCTTCTGGTGACTCAGTCGAATGAGCACCGCATCGCGCTCGATCGCGGCCGCGTTGAAGCGAACACGTGGGCGCCGCCCCGATTGTTCATCGTGGAAACCCCGGCGGCGACCGCTGTCGATTTGGGCTGCCGCTACACGCTCGATGTCGAAGACGACGGCAGCAGCCTGTTGCACGTCACACTGGGTCTGGTTGCTCTAGAGCGCGATGGTCGTGAAACCATCGTGCCGGCGGGAGCATTTTGTCGCACTCGGGCGGGCGCAGGGCCCGGCATTCCGTTTTATGAGGACGCGTCGTCGGAGTTTCAGGCCGCGGTGGGCAGGCTGGAAACTCTTGCAGAAGGTCCGGAGCGCGCGCGGGAGTTAGAGGTCGTGCTGCGCGAGTCGCGCATTCGCGACGTGCTGTCGTTGTGGCACATGCTGCCGCGTCTGGATCCACAGTCCCGAGGTTTGATTTACGACCGAATGGCGCAACTGATTCCGCCGCCGCCGGGCGTCACGCGGGATGGGGTTGTGAAGCTTGATTCCTTAATGCTCGATGAATGGAAGAAGATAGTGTCTCAACTCTGGCAATAATGAGGTGCCATATGAAAAAACAGACGATTCGATTGGTTGTCCCGGTCCTGGCTTTGCTTGTCGCTGCGGTCGCCGCATACGCGGGCGGTTGGGCGACAATCACACTCCATGATTTCCCTGATTATGCTGTCGCGGGCACTCCACTGAAGCTGGCCTTCACGGTTCGGCAGCATGGACAGAATCCGCTGACAGACCTGAAGCCGGCGATCAGCGCAACGACAACAGCCGGACTGGTCGCCAGAGGCACGGCCAGCCCATCCGGCGCGCGCGGCGATTATTCGGCTTCGCTGACGCTTCCTCAACCCGGCGACTGGACGATCACCGTCAACAGCGGCTTCGCCGACAGCGCCGTAACGCTTCCCAGAATGAAGGTCATTGCAGCCGGCGCGCCTGCTCCCGCGCCGTTTGCCCTGCAGACCCGCGGCCTGCGACTGTTTTCGGCCAAGGGTTGCGTGGGCTGCCACACCCATCTCGAAGTGAACCCACGCGCCGGAGCCGACGCCAAAATGAACCTGACGGGAAAGCGTTTCGAGCACGGGTACCTCAAGAGCTTTCTCGCGGATCCGAGCATCCGGTCTGCGGAGATGCCGAATTTGAATCTGAAACCGCAGGAGATCGAAGCCCTTGCGGCGTTCATCAACAAAATGGATAAAAAGTCGCAGGAACGGCCATAGGAAGCCATATGAAACGCACATTGTTTCTTTCGATATTTGCTGTTTTTGCCGCAGCTCTGATCGCTACCGCTTCGATGCCGAAGTCGGCGGATGAAGTCGCGGCAGGTTTGAAAGTCCACGAATGGGGAACATTCACTTCGGTTGCTGGAGAGCACGGCGCTCCAGTCAGCTGGCGGACCTTCGGCGGCCCGGACGATCTTCCGTGCTTCGTCGACCGGTTTGCTGGTTTCAAAAACATGTTGATGTTGACTATTCGAATGGAGACGCCGGTTCTTTATTTTTACGGGTCGCAACCTTCATCGGTAAATGTGAGAGTGGATTTCCCGAACGGCTACATCACCGAGTGGTATCCCCGGGCGGCTCTCGGCACACGCTGGGAAACGATCCAGTGGCGAGATGTGAAGGTCCAGCCAGGGGCGTCGTCTCAGTTTCCTGTTGAGCCGGGAAACAGTCATTACTATGCAGCGCGCGAGACGGACGCGGTTCCGCTTGATGTCGGTAATCAGAAAGAGAAATTTCTCTTCTATCGCGGAGTCGGCACGTTTCCGCTGCCGCTGTCGGGCGAAGTGTTGAAGGACGGCAGGGTTCTCGTGTCGCCGAACGGAAACAACCACGTCACCGGCTTGATCCAGTTTGAGAATCGCGGCGGCAAGATCGGTTACAGGGTCGTCGGGCGGCTCGATCGCGAAGTCACGCTCGATCCGGAATCTCTCGGCGGCGACCTGAGCGGGCTGCTTTTCGACCTCGAGAATATCCTTGTTGCTGAAGGCCTTTATCGCAAGGAAGCTCATGCGATGGTTGAAACGTGGCGCGACTCATGGTTCGAAGAAGGGTCGCGGCTCTTCTACATCGTTCCTCAACGGGCAATCGACTCTGTCCTGCCGCTTCGCATCGAGCCCAGGCCCGCGGAGATCGCCCGCGTTTTTGTCGGCCGCATGGAACTGATCACGCCGGCAATTCAGGAAGACGTGAAGCAGGCGATCGCGAAGAGCGACACGCAGACGCTCCAGAAGTACGGCCGCTTCCTTGATCCGATCGCCAGACGCATCGGCGCGAAAGTGCCGATGTTGGATCCGGTAACGCCAAGGTGCCGGCGTTTGCAATAAACTTGTCGCGAGCAGATATTCCCCGCCTTGGATAAGGCGGGGTGGACGCGACATCAAGAAAGATGGCGCAAAGCCACCTTTGATGGAGCGGACGGGCGCGCAGCGTCAAGCACGGTTCGTTCAACTACCGATTAATCGGGTGCTTGATCGAACCGCCCCGTCTGCGCGAGGCTAAGGTCGCTTCGCGAAGTTTCTTGATCGCGCAGCCACCCCGCCTTATCCAAGGCGGGGAATACGCTGGCACCTTTCGGACAGACATGAAAGTCCTAACGCGGCAGATTGAACTCCAGACTCGCGGCCACTGCGACGTAAAGGATGTCACGCCTGCGCTGCGCGAGGCGCTCGCAAAGAGTGGTTTGCAGGAAGGCCAGGCCACAGTGTTTGTCACCGGCTCCACGGCCGGTGTGACGACCGTGGAGTTCGAGCCCGGTCTCGTCAAAGATCTCAACGAATTCTTCCAGAAGATCATTCCTGAAGGCCCCGACTATCACCATCACGACACATGGGGCGACGATAACGGCTCCAGCCATGTGCGCGCAGCGTTGCTCAAACCCTCCCTGACCGTTCCATTTGCCAAAGGGGAACTCCTGCTCGGGACGTGGCAGCAGGTGGTGGTCGTCGATTTCGATACACGTCCGCGCCGGAGAGAGATCGTTTTCCAATTCATAGGGGAATAGTCGTTTTCATTGCACATGGGAATTGGAACGGCGTATATGGTTGGCAGCAACCGGAGACCATATAAAGGGAGGAATCGTTTATGAGGAGGCTTGTCGTCCTTGCGTTGGGTTTGGGATTTGTAATCGCGGCAGGAATCGTTGTCGCACAACAGCAGGGGGCCGCGCCGGCGCCCTGGGCGTATGGCTTCGATGGTCCGGCCCCGGCGCCGGGAGCCAATCCTCCAGCCGCCGGCGGAGCGCCGGGAAGAGCGCCGGCACCCGGCGCCCAGGCTCCGCAAGCCGCTCCCGATACCACGCAACACAAGCTGGCAGGCAGCGATCGATCGTTTACGCTTGCGCAGGTTCGAGATGCCTACGGCCCTGCGGACTGGTTTCCGGGCGATCATCCTGCCATGCCGGAAATCGTTGCCCGCGGGCGCAGAGATGCGGGAATCATCGCATGCAGTCTTTGTCACTATCCGAACGGGAAGGGTCGTCCTGAGAACGCGGGGGTATCCGGATTGCCGGCTTCCTATTTCATTCAGACGATGCTCGACTTCAAGAACGATCAGCGCAAGAGCGCCGACTCGAGAAAAGCAAACACTAATCGCATGATCGCTTTCGCAAAAGCCATGACCGATGAGGAGATCAAGGTGGCTGCAACGTATTTTGCGGCGATCAAATGGACGCCGTGGATCCGCGTCGTCGAAGCCGACACTGTGCCGAAGACGCGCATTGCCGGAGGTATGTTCCTCGCGCTCGAAGGCGCAGAAGCAGGAAAGGAACCAATCGGCCAGCGCATCATCGAGATGCCGGAGAAGACGGAAGAAACTGAAGCGCTGCGCAACCCGCGATCGGGATTCATCGCCTACGTCCCACCGGGAAGCCTCAAGAAAGGCGAAGCGCTCGTGAACAGTGGCGCAGGGAAGACGACTCAATGCGCGGTGTGCCACGGGGCGAGTCTCGAAGGGTTAGGTCCTGTGCCCGGTCTTGCCGGCCGGTCACCCAGCTACATCGCTCGCCAGTTGCACGACATGCAGCTTGGCGTCAGGAAGGGAACGTGGTCCGACCTCATGAAACCTGTCGTCGCGAAGTTGACTGCGGAAGACATCCTGAATATCGCGGCGTATACCGCGTCGCGTCCGGCGCGATAAGAAAAGGGGACGAGGGGTCTGACCCCTCGTCCCAAATGCCTCATTCAGCAATCACTAATTGCTGAATGAGCCCAACCAGTAGTTCGTCCCTTATTCGGCGCTGTAATTGATCTCGGCCTTGCGCATCATGTGGGCGTTGATGAACAGGACGGCCACTGTGAAAACCGTCAGGCCGAAGACCGACGTAAACACGGAAGCCGGCGCGGTGATCACCGCAAACGGCCCGAAGGGAATCGGCACCGGGATGATCGACTGAAGGTAGTGCACGACGCTGATCTGCTTCAGCGCTGCCGGCAGGAAGACATTTGCGGATTCCCACACCAAAACGAATGCCGCAGGAATGGCCGGATTCTTAAACAGAAAACCGGTCAGCATGAACACCGATCCGTATCCAAGACAGGCCAGGACAACGATGCCGAGGTAGTTGATGAGCTGCCCGAGCCCCGGTCCTTCAAAGAAATGCGCCTGCGACACCGCCGACCCGTTTACCGAGTGAAGGATGATGTTCGTCGCTCCGACGCTGATGCAGTAAAGCGTGCTCGTGACCAACAATCCGGCGATGTACTTTCCAGCCACCAGTACATCCCGTCGAGTTGGTGTCAGCATGTAGAAGTGCATCGTTTTGGTGACCATGTCCCCGCGGTACAGTCCCGCAAACACGAGCGCGCATCCGAACATGACCATCAAACGCAGCATGAACGTCTGGAACATCACGGCAAAAATCTGAGTGATCTCCGAGTTGTCCGGCGGTCTGGTGCCGAAGATGAACAACATCGTTGCAAGTGAGATGGGTCCGAGAGCCAGCAGGACGGGGAAGACCCACTTCCGTCCGGATCGAAACTTTCGCAGCTCGAAGCTCAAGACGGCCATGACCTGAGACGTCCACGTGTTGAAGTTAGCGGACATGCGTTCTATAACCTTCCGGCTCCGTTCGAGCCAATCAGATACGAGTAAATCGAGTGGACGTCGTCATCGATCGGAATAACGCCTTCGATGGTCAGGCCGAGTTCCAGAACGGTCTGATTGATCAGCGTGTACAGTTGATCCGCGTTCCGCGTCCGGATGAGGACGCCGCCGCCATCGTCGTTGATTTTTATTTCGACGACGTGGTTCTCGGAGAACGCGCGACTGGCGAACACGGCCGGCTGATCGCACCGGACGATAATTCCGATCGGGTGTTCCGACATTTCTTCGCGGACATCCTGGATTTCGCCCTCGGCAACGATGTACCCGTTGCTCATCATGACGACCGTGTCGGAGATCACGTCCAGTTCATGAAGGATGTGGCTGGAAACGATGACGAACAGGCCTTGTTCCGCAAGCTTCTCGAATAATGCGATCGATTCGGCGCGGGCCATCGGATCGAGGCCGTTCAGCGGTTCGTCGAGCACAAGTACGGATGGCTGGTGAGCCAGCGCCAGCGCGAGCTTCACGCGCTGCCGCATACCTTTGCTGTAGCCCGCGATGCGGCGTTCGGCAGCCTCGGTCATGCGCGCCTGTTCGATCGCTTTCCAGGCTCTGGCTTCCGCTTCCTTCTTGTTGAGTCCGTGCAGGCGGAGAAGAGAAGAAATCAGGCCGATTCCGGTGACACCTTTCGGAAACGTGTCGAACTGCGTGCAGTAGCCGACCTTGCGGTAGAAAGTCTCGGGATCGTCAATCCGGGTGCCCAGCACTTCAATGACGCCGCGCGTCGGCCGGATGAGGCCGGTCATCAGATTCATCAGCGTCGTTTTGCCGGAACCGTTCGGACCGACAAGGCTTGTAATGCCCGGGCCGATCTTCAGGTTGATCTTGTTGACGCCCAGAACCTCGCCATAGAACTTCGAAACGTCGGTGAAAACGATCTGGTCATTCGCTCCGCTCATCTCTTGATGGCTGCGCCCTGACGGGCTTGCATTCGCTCCGCTCATCTCACAACCTCATGTGCGCGGATTTTTCTGTTCAGCAGGAAAAGACTGATCGCACACAGGAACGCGACCATGAACCACGCGCTCCACGCCGGGATCGGTGGTACACGTCTCATTGGATTGAGAGCCCGGGCCATGATTTCGTACTGCGCGGGATCGTTGATGAAGAACAATGAATTCCAGACGGTGCCGATGAGAATGATCGCATTCAGCAGGCTTCCCCATGTCATGCGCATGATTTCGTTGGCCATCTGCCCGAAACCTGTCGGTATGAAGAACAGCGCGAACAGCATCCCCGCTGCCGCAGGACGCCAGCGTACCCAGGCGGAGGACGCGAGCGAGATCAGAGAAATCAGCGTGACCCACACCACCGAGCCCACCGTGATCGCGAACGCGAGGTGAATGTTATTGATGAGCCATGCCGATCCCGCGAGCGCCGACTTCAGAGTGAAGATCAGCAGCATCGGCGCTCCAGTGATCAAAAAGAGCAGCACAAAGAGCACGTTGAACTTTCCGAGAACGTATTCGACGCGCGAGAAAGGCCGGCTCAGATACAAAGGCAGCGCGTTGTTCGTTAAATCCGGAGACACAAGGCCAGGACCGACGAGTGCGGTGACGAAGACGGAAAGCGTCGCCTGGAAACTCATCAGCATCAGAAAGACTTCGGCGTTTATCGGAAGCAATTCGTTCGTGGGCAGTTCCTGTCGCCCGAACAGCGAAGCGAGGAGGTCGATATTGTGGCTGAGATAAACACCGGCCAGCGTGACCAGCGTCGGAACGAAGCAGAGGACGTAAAAGATCAGGAGCAATCGTGATTTAAAAACCTTGCCCATCGCGTACCGCGACAGAATCCAGAATCGCCATCGTTCGGCCGTTCGCGGTCCGTCGTATACCTTGTACCCGCGTCTATGAACGCCCATTCGGTGTCTCCATGGCCTTCAGGAAAATGTCCTGAAGCGAATCGCGCTTGAAGTCGAGTCGCCGGATCTGAACGCCGGTTTCCGACGCAATCCGGTAGAGATCGCGCACCTCGACGGTTTCGGGAAGCACCATTTTGAGCTTCCGGCTTCCATTGACGGCCAGTTCGCAACCAAGCTGAGCAATGCGACTTGTAAAGGACCCGGTTTCGCCGCGCGTTTCCATCTGGATGAATTTGCGGTTCGTTCGGCGTTCCTCCTCGAGGTTGCAGTAGGTGACCAGATGACCATCCTTCAGGATCATCACCTCGTCGCAACACGACTCGACATCGCGGAGGAGGTGCGAGCAGAGAATGATGCGCGTGTCGCTGCTGTTCCGTATTTCGCGGATGATGTCGAGCATGCGCTTTCGTCCTTCCGCGTCGAGTCCGTTGGTGGGTTCATCCAGGATCAGCATTCCCGGCCCGTGGACGATCGCCACTGCGAGTTTCGCCATTTGTTTCATGCCGAGCGAATACGTGCCGACATCCCGATAGCGCGCTTCACCAAGGCCGAGCTGGAACAGGGTTTCATGCGCGCGTTCGAGAGCGTCGGAAGGCGGCAAGCCCGAAAGCTCCGCCATCATCCGAACCAGCCGAATGCCGGTCATGCCCGTGATGTAGGAATCGTTTTCCGGCATATAGCCGATGTTGTGCCGGATTTCGCGGATTTGCGTCCGGACGTCCATGCCGAGAACGCGCGCAGCTCCTTTTGTCGGAGGATGGAATCCCAGAAGCGTTTGGATCAGAGTGCTTTTGCCTGCCCCGTTGGGACCAAGCAAACCGATCGCCCGACCGGTGAAGGATCCGGAGATGTCCTTCAGGATCGGGCGACCGTTAAACAAGACGGACAAGTTATCGAGTTCTATTGCAGGAACCAATCGTTCTCCTGTTCACCGAATTCATCTCATCCCAACCGTCTGCAGCATGCTTTGAAGGCCGCCGAGCATCAGGACATTAAATGCCAGATCGCCCTGATAACCCATGACTATGCGGTCGGGCTCTCCGCTGACGCAAACCAGCGTGGCAGGAGTGAGTTCGATCGTTTCGCGAAGCGTTTTCAATTGATCTGGAGTGATGCCGCCAATCGCAGGCACCTGATTGGCGATCGAACTCGCCGTCTCCGTCAGGTTCTGATAGAGGATGGCGGAGCAGTGATCCATTCCATCATTCGGCATCAATGATCGGAACTTCGCGGCATTCATAATGGACGACCGGCTTTGCTGGTACTGCAGTGCCTGGCTCACGAGAGCGCGGGCCGGCCCGGCGATGAGATAGCCCAATGCATAGGTGTAATGAATTTCCGGCGCGAAGCCCAGGGACGCCTTCAGCCGGTAATAAACCTGGCCGTTGACAGCCTCGGAACTCAGGTTCACGATCGGCGAGCCGGCGCCGGCATGCGTATTCACCTGCGTGACGAGCCGCTCGATCGTGTTCTGAAGCCGCGACGAGTCGTAAACCTCGACGACAACCTTCCAGGACGGCGTCGGCAGGAACGGACCATCCATCGCAAGCATGATCTCGCCGCCAAGCGGCTCGACCAGATCGCGCCGGATGTCGATGCCGATCGCATTCTGCAGTCTCGTGAACTCCTCCTGGTCTCGGTTGTTTCCTGACCCCGCGATTAGGCCCAGTAATTCATCGAATATGACCGATGCATCCTTCGTGACGGCAGATGCGAGGCCATACGCCTGAGGTGAAACGAATTCGAGCGCTCCCATCGGCGCCGCAGGAGCAAGCCATGCCGCAGGACCCTTCCGGTCTCCGTTGAAGTTCAGCTGGGCGCTGGTCATGGTCTTTCCGGCTTCGTGCTTCTGTTCGACTACAAGACGGTCGATACTGCTGAGGCCGAGCGCACGGCCTTCGAACGAGTTCTGTTCACCCTCAAAGAGCGCGGCGAGATCCACTGCAAACAACGTGCCGGCTCCTTTCGAGTACGCCTGATTGATCGAAGCATAGAAAGGCTGGCTTGAGAAGTTCGTGCGACCGGCCTGCTGTGCCACGATGACGTTATAGATCGCCTGGCCAGAGTCTGCGAGCACGAGAGTGTTACCGTTGAGATACGCCATGGGACCTCGTTCTCTTCCGGTAAACGTGGCGAGTTGCGTCGGATCCGTCAGGATTCGAAACCGGTCGCTTCGCGGGGCATGCGCCGCGACGGCATTGATTTCCGACAGAACGCCGCCGGAATTGGACACATTGGCGAGAACGACAAACTCATCCGGGCCGGACTTGCCGTTCGTCACGGCAACCGCGATCTCTTCGCCGAGGTAGCTGCCGAGGCGGCGGGCATGCGCGATCAATTCTTCCAGTGTCGGTTCCGTCGATCCTTCACGCCGCCGATTCTCCCGGGACCACCAGGCCTTCAACTGTGGATTCTGGTCGATCTTCTGACGGAACAGGTCGTAGGCCTGTCCGAGTTCCGTTGTGATGTTCGGGAACGCGGCGTATACAACCGTGTCGGCCGGGACCAGAGGAAGCAGCGACGACTGGAATCGGAGCTGCGGGCCTGCAATCCGGTCCCGCAAAAACGCATTCACGTCCGCCAGGGCACGCAACAGGGCAAGGTGTGCGTCGAGGTTACGGCTCCACGAGATTTCCTGCTCGATCGATACTCTTTGCAGGCTCGGCGTGGTTGTCATCTGCTGGCCGGGGAGAAGCGCCTGCTCCGCCGATGCAGTCTGTGTAACGCGAACCTCGCCTTCGATGACGGACACGCGCGACCCTTTGACGCCCGCGCTGACTGCGAAGATGGTACCTACGACGGAAACCGTGGCGTCTTCTGTCGCCACATATAGATGTCCGTCCCGCTGCTTTGCGGCCTCCACGATGACGCTGCCGCGGTTCAGATTGACGCGCACGCCGTCGTAGGCGCCGACCAGCGCCAACTGGGACCTTTCCCGCATTTCGATGCGCGTGCCGTCGGCAAGTTCAATCACCGCTCGAGAGTTCGCGGCGGTACGAACCGTTTCCCCGGATTTCAGGGCTTCACCGGCGACCACCGGATTCATATCCAGCCCGGTCACGCGGTACAGCTTCCCGTCGATCGTGCGTGCCATGGCGTTCACCTTGACGACTGGAAGCAGGAAGTTCAGATAACCGGCCTGCTGCAACACGACTCCGATAATCAGAGCCGCCGCGACGGCGAGCACTGCAGTGGTCCGGTTGAAACGATGCTCGGCGCGGATCACGCGCGGCTTCGGCATCATGCCGCGAGCTTCATTCAGCGCATTGCGGCATGCGACGCATTCATGCGTGTGGTCCTTGAAGAGCGTCACGCGGGCCGGAGACAAGCGTCCGGCGATGTAGTCGGGAATCAGAGAGCGGTAATCGTTGCAGCTGCGGATCTGTTCGATCGCGTAGCCGGTGGAAGCGTCGGCCGCGCCCTGCGGCGACAGTTCCTGTCCGATGCTCGCCCAGACACGTGCCGAGCGGTTTTCCATATCCATCCGGTCGGGCTCGGTATTGCGCATAGCCTCGATCGCAGCCTCGAGCGCGTCTTTTGGATGTTTGCGGTTGGCGTCCATATCAGCGACCTCCAAGAAATTTTTGAATCGATTTCCGGAGACGGCTGCGGGTTCGAAACAATGTGACGGTAACCGTGCTTCTTGTGGTGTTGAGCATTTTGGCGATTTCCTGAATGTTGTAGCCTTCGACATATCGCAAAACGAACATCTGGGACCACACAGGATTCACTTCCGCCAGAGCCAGCGCAAAAGCCTTCCTCAGTTCCCCGGACGAGTGCTCCCGGTAGGGATCCGGCTGGTTTCCTTCAATCATGAACTCTGTGTCGCCCAGAGGTGCCTGGCGGGCACGTGTCCGGACGATGTCGAGCGCAATATTGACGGCCGAGCGATGCAGATATCCCGGCCAGCCGAATTGCTGGTCGGGCACCCACTCGCGGCGGACCAGCCGCAGGAAGAGCGTTTGAAGCACATCTTCCGCATCCGAAGCGTTGCCGGTGATTCGGAAGGCGGCCCTATAGACCATTTCGTGGTTGTCAAGGAACGCCTTTTCGATCTCGGTTGAGTAATCGGTTCCCGGATGCGTCTCAACTGGCAAGGTCAACTCCCATTGTTTCTTCAGTCTCCATATCACTTACGTTCCGGGTCACCGTCGGTTAACAGGTTTCTTTTACGTTGGAAGCTGGAGGAAAAGTTCCTGAATTTCTTACGGTAAGGAGAAAACGTAGATCGCGTTGTGGCCGCGAGGCGTTTTCATTTCGGGGAACATGGCTGCCAGTTCGGGGACCTTCAGGTTGTCGCCCGTCATGACCGCGATGTATTGCTTTCCGTTGACGGCATAGCTGATCGTGCTGACGGATGTGTTTCCGCCGAGGATCGTTTCCCAAAGTTTCCGTCCGTTCTCCGCGTCGAAGGCTCGGAAGCGCCGGTTCATGTCTCCGTGGAAGATCAGATTGCCGGCAGTTGCGAGGACAGCGCCATTACCCGGAGCGCGTCCGACATCAAACCGCAGAATCTCGCCGGTGGACATGTTGATTTTCGCCATGCCCGTCTGCGCATTCGGATCCGAGCCCGGCCGGGGAACGACTTTCCAGCCGCCGCGGCCCTGCGGCCCGGCGATCGTATTGTCGCGGCAATTATCGATATAAGAGGTGTAGAGCGAATTTGTGATCGGGCTGTATGCGGTCGGCCAGTAGCTTCGCGTGTTCCAGTAGCAGACGACCTTCTGCTCGCCGGGGTTCTTGAACACCAGGTCCCAATTGATTTTCGTCTTACCGGTTTTGACATCGATATCGGAAAGAATGAAATTCGGTGTGTCGAACGGGAATGGGGCCGCCCACAGAAACTGTCCATTCGAGCGATCCAGCACGAAGATGCCGCCGCCCTCGCCGAGCGTGACGACGACATCGCGCTCCTCATTGCGGCGGATGTCGGGATTGATCCACTTTACGAACTTCGGATCGGGATTCACGCGCGTGCGCAGCAGCGTCCTTTCGTGGGTAAAGTCGGCATCCCAGTCGTCGCCCGGAAGGTGCTGGTAGTACCAGGACAATTTGCCGGTCGCCGGATCGAGAGCAACGGTCGAATTGCTGTAGAGGTCTGCAGGAGCTTCTCTCGGAACCGCTTCGATATTGCCGGCATGGCGCTGCAGTCGCTGGTCCGGCATCGGATTCGCGATTCCCCAGTACGTCAGCTTTCGCACCGGATCATAAGTGCCCGGCAAGCCCCAGGTGGATGCCTGACGATTGTTGACGGCCGCGCCGCCCCAGCTTTCATCGCCCGGTTCGCCCGGCGCCGGCGTGGTGTAGAAACGCCACGCTTCCTTGCCGGTCAGAGCATCGTGTGCCGCGATGTAACAATTGTTGCGATTGCCGCTGCAGGCTCCGCCCGAAATGACCTTTCCTTCAACAACAATCGGACCGGAGGTGTGGCCGCGCGTGTCCGCCTTCGTTTCCCATCGGACTTTACCCGTGCGCGCATCGATTCCAACGACAAAACTATCGGGAGCCGTGTAGAGGATCACGTCCTCGTATATGGCGAGCGACTTCGTTCGGCCCGAACTGGCGGCATTCGCTGCCATTTCGCGCTTGTATTCCCAGATCAGGTCGCCGGTGGCTCCATCGAGTGCCTGCACGATGGCTCCGGGATTAACGACGTACATCACGCCGTTATGCACGATCGGAATGGTCTCGGTCTGTCCGGCGCCCATGCCGCGGTTCCACGCGAGTCGAAGCGACCCGACATTCTGCTTGTTGATCTGGTCCAGGGGACTGAATCGCTGGGCATCATATGTACGGCTGAACATCAGCCAGTCGCTCGGACTCGGGTTCTGAAGCATTGCCGGAGTGACAGGCGTAAAGCTCTTCACCTGCACGAGCAGTAAAAGGCTGATGAGAATTGTTTTAAGCATGGCGTGCAGTATACGAAAAGCCCGCTGAAAAATCGGCTCCTAAACAGCGCTAACCTTCGTGCGCGAACGCATGATCGCGATGGTGATGCAGCCGATCGCGCCGCCGACGACAAGCGATCCCACGATCCAGGATGCCGCCGTCAGGAAAGGGACCACGATGAAGCCTACGAGCGGCGACACATCCGGTCCCCAAAGCCCGAAGAAACGAGGCTCCGGCCATTCATAGATCCGAGCCAGCCAATATACGGGTATGAGCATCGCCCGAACGGCCACGACATAGATCGTGATCAGTTTGAAGAGTGTTCCGTACGGACGCTGCTCGCCGCTTCGGGCGATCAGCGCCGCAAAATAAAGCGGAGCCACCAGGGTGTGAAGTGCCGCGACGCTGAGCGCGTTGTTCACGAGGTTCGGCGCGCCCAACCTTTCTGTGATGACCCTGGCCACGACGACAACGGCCGCAACGATCAACGGTAGGTTCAGAATGCCCTTCAAGGTTTTCTCCTTTTTGGTGACGACTGCAAAGCATAACGCACAAGGCAAGCGTCGGGTTCGCCGCCGCCTCTTCGAGGTGCGTTGCTTTTTGGGTTGCTTGACCGGGCGTGTCGCTTCGCTCCACACCCGTCTAGCTAGGTCCCTGCAGCCCTTTCGGGCTGAGCGTTTGTCACGCCGAAGGCGTGGAAGGACCTTAGCCCGGGGTGCGAGCGTTAGCGAGCCACCCCGGGTTGCGGGAGCAATCTGAGACACTGCTTGCCGACAAGTGCGAGAATGGGACGATGTTCAATCCACTCCAGCACAAAGTCCTCATCGCAGGTTTGTTTTCTCCATTTGCTGCCGCTTACCTTGGTGTTCGCGTGTATGGCGAGTTGACTGCGGCCAGTACCGATCGAAATCAGGATTTCGTTTACCGCCTGACGGTCGTGATATTGGCTATGATCGCGCCGACCATTCTGACATTCGCTCTCGCGCTGTGGAGTCGCCGAAATGGAATGTGGAGTCGATCCGATCGAGTGGGGTTGAGCATCGCGATGCTTTCGCTTGGTTTTGCGTTCGTTCCGCTCCGCGGCCTGATCGGCCGCATGCAGCAGGCTAGAAATCTCGCCGCCGAGGATGTCGCAGCGCCGCAGTTTGAAACGGCTGACATTACCGGCAAGACTCAGCGGCTGCAGGATCATCTCGGCAGAGTCGTTCTGATCAACGCGTGGGCGACGTGGTGTCCGCCATGCAGGGAAGAGATGCCGCTGCTCGACAGGCTGTATAAAGACCGGCACGACGAGGGATTGACTGTTTTCGGTTTGTCGATCGAGGAACTGGAATTACAGCAGAAGTTTGTGAAAGAGCAGGTGCCGGTCAGTTACCCCTTGCTGACGCTCAATGGCAATGTTCCCAGTCTCTACAAAGACATTCAGCGCTGGCCCGCCTTCATTCTCATCGACCGGAAGGGAAAGCTTCAGCCGGTTCCTCAGGCCGGCGAAGCTTTCGAAAAGATCGAAGCCGCGGTCGATGCCCTTCTCAAAGACACTCCCTGACATCATGTCGACGCCGTCTATCGCGTGCAGCTGCACCCCGAAGGGGTGCTCGGAAATTAGCGCGAGGTGAGCGAGCGGAGCGAACCACCTCGGGAAGGATTGAATTACCTACCCTCGCACCCCAAGCGGGGTGCGAGGAAGGGGGACGCAATGCTCCCGGGGTACGCGCTTCGCACCTTACCCCGGGCTTGTCCTGCCACCCCTTCGGGGTGGAGATACGCCTTGAGTCTTTTCCAGCACCTGGTTCGTATTTGTCGTCAATGGAAGCCGTAATTGCCTGGTACAGAAAATCTATGGAGCACGATCGAGCGAAGCTGGCGCAGGCGCTGCGCGGGGGCGATCCGGACGTTGTCGATGGGTTGATCGGGCAGTATCAGCACCGGCTCACCCGATATTTGCTGTCGCTGACGGGGAATCGGGCCACTGCCGACGACATTTTCCAGGAGACCTGGCTACACGTTCTGGAACGCGGACATCAATACCGCGCACAGTGGAAATTCGAGGTCTGGCTGTTCAGCATTGCCCGGCATCTCGTCATCGACTTCATGCGCCGGAAAAAGACGCACAGTCTCGATGAATTGATGGATCCCGCAGAGGGAACCGGCTTCGAGCCGCCGGCTCATGACGCGTCACCATTCGACGAGGTCGCGTCCGGAGAAGAGGCTCTGAGAGTACGCGTGGCCCTTTCACGAGTTCCGGCCGTATACCGCGAAGTGCTGACGCTGCGCTTTCGCGAGGACTTGAGCCTGGAAGAGATGGCGGGGATCATCAAGACGCCGCTTTCGACCGTGAAGTCCCGTCTTTATCGGGGACTGGAAACGCTGCGCAAGGAAATTGAGGAAGCACAGGCATGAGTAACGAAAACCACGAACAAGCGAGAAGGCTCCTGGCGAAAGCCCGGATCGAAAGTATTCCGGAAGGCGATCGCAGGTGGCTCGACGGTCATCTCGAGATCTGCAGCAACTGCATGAAAGAAGCCGATGCAATCGAGGCCGCCGTCGATGCGCTGCGGGTACTCAATGTCATGGCCGATCCGGACGTTGTCCGCCGGACAAGCCTCGCAGTCCATCGCCGACGTGAAGAACAGCGGCGGAGCCGGGAACGCGCCGTGCCGATGGTTCTCGCGGTGACAACGTCGATCGTATCGGCTGTGATCACCACGCCATACGCGTGGGACGTTTTTGAGTGGCTGGGAGGGCAGTTGGCGCTTTCCAGCGCAACATGGCAGGTCGCGTTCGTGATGTGGTGGTTCCTGCCGGCGACGGGTCTGGCCGCTGTTGCCGCCTTCCGGCTGGCGAAACAGAAGGCCGACTCCAATGAGGAGGCGTTATGACATCGATGGAGACGTCGAGAGAGCCGAACGGCGACAGATTCCGTATCAGAAGTGAAATGGCGCTGATCCCGACGTGGGCGTACATCCTGGCCGCCATTTTCTTCATTGGCGTTCCGACTCTGTTCCTGACCATCGTCTGGCCGAACGAACCGGAAGCTCCAGCCGTGCCGATTGTTTATCTGATGTCGTTTCTTCCGGGCGTGTTTCTGGCGTTCCTCGTCCTGATGGTCGGCTACGTAAACCTCGACGCGAAGAGACGCGGCATGAACCGGCTGTTGTGGACTCTAGTCGTGTCGCTCGTGCCGAACGCAATCGGCTTCATCCTCTACTTCCTGATGAGAACTCCCGTCAAGGACAAGTGTCCGCAGTGTGCAGCGGTTGTCGATCGTCGCGGCAATTTCTGTCCGGTCTGCCGGTATAACTTTCATCCGACATGCCCCCAGTGCAAGAGCGTCGTTCAGCGGATGGATAAATACTGTGTCAGGTGCGGGACGACTCTCCCTCCGGGAGAGGGACGTCGCGAAGCGACTGGGTAAGGGCAGGCATTTGATAATCTATCGGACAAGATGTCCGGTGAAGCCCTCTGGGGCGCAAAGAGTCAGGAAGAGCGGCTGCGGGAGTTGCTGGGAGACTCGGCCGAACTCCAGGAAAAGCCTCTTCGCCGCGACGTCAGTTCGCTTGGTCGTCTTCTAGGCCATGTCATCCAGGAACAAGAAGGTCAGGGACTCTTCGAAACCGTCGAAGCTCTGAGGCGGCTTTCGATCGCGGCTCGTGCCGGCCGCGCTTCCACGGACGTCACAATCGACACGGTTCGAAGCATCACGATCAACGAAGCTGCGCGGCTCGCCAAGGCATTCGCAATCTATTTCGAACTCACCAATCTCGCCGAAACCAATCACCGCAAACGACGGCGGCGCGCAAGACAGATTGCGTCGGATCAACCGCCACAGCCGGGCACGTTCAAAGGCACCCTTCAGCGTATTCGCGATGCCGGCATGTCGGTCGATACGACGCGCCATGCCCTCGAGGCCATTCAAGTCATTCCCGTCTTTACGGCGCATCCCACGGAGGTGGCCCGACGCACCGTTCTCTGGAAGCGGCAACGGATCGAGGACCTGCTTGAAGAACTCGACGCCGTTCCGCTCGTTGAATCGCGCGCTCTCCAAATCCAGCAGGAGCTGACCGCCGAGATCACCAGTTGGTGGCAAAGCGATGAAGTCCGCCGCTCATCGCCGACGGTTTTCGACGAAATCGAAATGGGTCTCGATTACATCGGCGTGCTTTTCGAGACGATCGGCGAGCTCTATCAGGAACTCGGCCAGTCGGTGGAACAAGTGTTCGGCAGTGCATGCGCTGTGCCGTCGCTGGTCTCGTTTGGATCCTGGATCGGCGGCGATCACGACGGAAATCCAAACGTGACCGGTGAAGCGACCGAGTACGCGCTGGAGCACGCGCGGCAGCGGACCATCGCGCACTATGTTCAGTGTCTGGACGAATTGCGAAGACACCTCAGTTCGTCGAAGAAACGCGTCGAGATCTCGGAAGGAGTCCAGACGCGCCTTGACGCATACGAGAAGCTGGAAATCCACACGGCGGACCGGCCCGATGAGCCTTATCGCCGTCTCGCAAGCTGCATGATGCATCGGCTTGGCCTCGCCATGTCCGATCCTTCGCATCATCAGGCGTACCGCACCGCGGACGAGTTTGCACAAGACCTCACGGCAATACGCGACAGCCTGCGGAGCAACAAGGCCGGCCGGCTCTCGGATCTTTGGGTGGAGCCTCTGATACGAAAGCTCGACACGTTCGGATTCCACCTGTATTCGCTCGATCTTCGCGAGCACGCGCGAGTTCATTCCAAAGCTTTCGAGGCACTGAAGCTTGAAGAAAAGTCCGCGACCGCTGCTGCCCGTGATCTTCTCGCTATGCTCCGGGATGTCGCGCGTCTCCAGCGCAAATATGGGCCTGAGGCGATGCGCTCCTACATCATCAGCGGCACTGAAGGCGTGGAAGATGTTCTGAGATTCGTCTGGCTGGCCGACCTCAGCGGAATCAATCTTCGGACGCTGATGCCCGTTCCCTTGTTCGAGTCCATCGAAAGTCTTCGCCGGAGCAGCGAGATCTGCCGTGGTTTGTTCAGCGACAACGGTTATCGATCTCTGCTCGAGTCCTGGGGCATGCGGCAGGAAGTCATGATCGGATATTCCGACTCCAACAAAGACGGCGGAATGCTGACGAGCACATGGGAGCTCTACAAAGCGCATCAGGCTCTTCACGAGGTCGCTGCGGAATTCGGCGTCACGTTGAGGCTTTTCCACGGACGCGGAGGAACGGTCGGCCGCGGCGGGGGACCGACGCATCGCGCGATCGTGGCTCAGCCTCCGGGCGCATTCAGCGGAGAAATTCGGATTACGGAGCAGGGCGAGGTTCTGAACTGGAAATATTCGGATCGCGTCCTCGCCGAACGAAACCTCGAACTCATGATCGCTGCGTCGCTCGAGGCGCTTCTGCGGCCTGGCCATTTCATGATCGATCCGGCGTGGATGACCGCAATGGATCGGTTATCTACAGACGCATTTGGTTTTTACACGGAACGAATTCGCGACAACCCCGACACGCTGCGTTACTTCGAAGAGGCCACACCCGCTCTGGAATTCGACCTGGCAAAGATTGGATCCCGCCCTGCGCGGCGTAGCGCGACGCGCAACCTCGCAGGTCTTCGCGCGATACCGTGGGTCTTCGGATGGATGCAAAGCCGTCACGGATTGCCCGGATGGTTCGGCGTGGGATTTGCGCTGGAGCGGTTCCCGGATTCTGAAATCCTGCGAGCGATGTTCGAGGGCTTTCCCGTTTTCGCCGACATGATCGGCAACGTCGAGATTGCGTTGGCGAAGTCGGATCTTTCGATCGCCAGACTTTATGCCGATCTTGTGACAGACGTTTCACTGCGCGAGCGCATGTTTGCGCTCATCTCCGAGGAATTCGAGAGGACCCGCGCGGCTGTCCTTCGCATTACGGGCCAAACGGAACTCCTCGAGAAAAACTCCGTGCTTGCGCGATCGATCCGGCTGCGGAATCCGTATGTCGATCCGATGAGCCTGATTCAGGTGGAACTCCTGCGCCGCAAGCGCGGCGGCGAGAATACCGCGGAGCTGAATTACGCTCTGGCCGCGACGATCAACGGAATTTCCGCCGGTCTCCGGAATACAGGCTGACCCGGTGGTAGAATACGCGGCAGTTCTTCCCCAGAGGACAACGAGGACAAACCGATGACAACGCGATGGTTCGTGCAAGCGCTCGTGACCGTGGCTCTCACGTCTGCGTTATACGCGCAGGAGCAGCAGGCGCCCCAGGGCGGCGGCAATCAAGGCGGGGATCCAGGCGGCGGTGGCGCCGGCGGAGGCCAGCCCGGGAATCAACCGAACACGCCGCAGCCCCAGCCGGGACGGGCGCCCAACATCCCCACACCACAGCCGCAGTTCCCCACCCAGGAAGAAGTTGTCATTCGCGGCCGGATCATCACCACCGCGCCCATCGCGATGTCGACGATCGTCGAAGTCAAAATCGAAACCGATGGCGGCCAGCCGGTCGGTTTTGCTTACGCGGATTCATCGGGCGAATTCACGTTCCGGCGAGCCGGCGTCAGCCTGGACCAGACGTTCTATGTTCTCGTGAACCTCGAAGGCTACAAGCCGGTTAAGGAAAGGATTTTCGGCGGATTCAGCAGAGGGTCGTTCGACGGGTTTCTGACCATCTTCATGGAGCGTGAAGCGCCGAGCAGCGAAAGGGGCGGCGGTGGGATCGTCGACCTGAAGCAGCTCCGGGCCAAGATTCCGGGCAAGGCTGTGGACGAATATGAAAAAGCGATGAAGGAGTCGTCGAAGGGGAACAAAGAGAAAGCGATCGAAGGCCTTCAGAGAGCCGTCAAGCTCGCTCCCGACTTTTACGAGGCGCTACATTCTCTGGGCATCCAGTTTCTCGCGCTCCAAAAACTCGATGATGCCGAAGGTGCGCTGGTTCGCGCGCGCGACCTGAGTCCGAAAGCCGCGGAACCTATGATCAATCTCGGAACGCTCTACTATCAGCGAGGCGAATCGCAGGCCGACGCAGGAAAGGCCGACGACGCCGCTGCGGCTTTTGAAAAAGCGGCGGACACGCTGGAAGAAGCGATTCGACGGAATCCGGCATCGCCTTCGGCTCACGGCTATCTTGGCGCGGCGCTGTATAAGTTGGCCGAATATGAAGGCGCTGAAACGGCCTTGAAGCGCGCTCTCGAACTGGACGACCAGCAGATCAACGCGCGACTGATGCTGGTCAACGTCTACACGCGCTCATCGCGATATGATGAAGCTCTCGAACAGGCGAACATTTTCCTTGTGAAGAATCCGAAAGCGCCGCAGCGCGCCTCGCTGGAATCCATCAAGGCACAGATTGAAAAGATAATCGCGAAGGAGGAGTAGCGACATCTCCAAAAGCCGCATCATCGGAATGCTGCACGTGCCCGCCCTGCCGGGCTCTCCGCAAAACAGCTTCGATCTTGATGCAATCATCGAATGGGTGCTGAAGGACGCTCGCATGCTCGCATCCGGCGGCATCAACGGCCTCATCATCGAGAATTTTGGTGATGTCCCGTTTTACCCGCAACGCGTGCCGGCCCACACTGTGGCCTTCATGACGGCCATCGGAAGAGAGGTCCGGCGCGAAGTGAGTCTGCCCCTGGGCATCAACATCCTGCGTAACGATGCCGAAAGCGCGATCGCCGTCGCCGCGGCCGTTTCGGCGCAGTTCATTCGTGTGAACATCCATACTGGCGCAAGACTCACGGACCAGGGTTTGATCGAGGGCACGGCCCACGAGACGCTGCGTTACCGAAGACTCCTTGGATCCGAGGTGAAGATCTTTGCCGACGTCGACGTGAAACACTCCGCGCCAGTCGCCGCGCGCCCGCTGCAAGTCGAAGTGGAAGAGCTTGTGTCCAGAGGTGGAGCCGACGCGGTTATTGTCACTGGCGCCGCGACAGGGAAGACGACGGCCCTTGACGACCTGAAAACCGTAAAAAGAGCTGCAGGCAATGCCCGCGTCTTTGCAGGCAGCGGCGTCGATGCGAAGAGTGTCGGCGAGGTGCTGAAGGTCGCAGATGGCGTGATCGTCGGCACCGCTCTGAAACGCGATGGCGTCACCACTAATCCCGTCGATCCTGACCGTGTTCGCGCATTCATGCAGGCCACGCAGTCGTGAACTCCCTCTCCCTCCGGGTGAGGGCCGGCCCGAATCCCTCAGCGTGTACAAGCAGTCCCCTCGAGAGTGATATCTACACTGGGGGTGAAAGCCGAGTACATGACTTTGCGGCTGGAAATCAGTACATCTCCGGATAGCATCGTGTTTTTGCGTCTTGTCATCATTGATGCGATTCGGAGGATAAAAAATGAAGAAGCCAGTCGAACGCAACCGCGAAAAGTCTGTGACTGAAGTTACACAACAGGCGGGAAGTGATAACACCGCTGTACGACCGTTTCGCGTGGATGTGCCGGAAGCGGAACTGGCCGATATGCGTCGGCGCATCAAGGCCACGCGGTTGCCCGAGAAGGAAACCGTCTCCGATTTTTCCCAAGGAGTGCAACTCGCCTTCATTCAAGCGCTCGCGCGGTATTGGGCGACCGATTACAACTGGCGGAGGTGCGAGGCGCAACTGAACTCTCATTCCCAATTCATCACCGAGATCGACGGGTTGGACATCCACTTCATTCACGTCCGCTCGAGACATGAAGATGCGATGCCGCTCATCGTCACCCACGGCTGGCCCGGCTCGCCCATCGAGCAGCTGAAGATCATCGATCCACTGACCAACCCCACGGCTCACGGTGGCAGCGCGTCGGACGCCTTCCACGTGGTGATCCCGTCGATGCCCGGCTACGGGTTTTCAGGCAAGCCCACGACGCCCGGTTGGGACCCCGCTCGCATTGCGCGGGCGTGGGTGGAGCTGATGAAGCGCCTCGGGTACAGCCGATTCGCGGCGCAAGGCGGTGATTGGGGTGCGTTCGTCACGAACCTGATGGCGCAACAGGCACCTCCGGAGTTGATCGGCATCCATTTGAACTTCTCCGGTGCAGCGCCCCCTGACGTTGCCAAG
>Ga0137465_1000074_pt1 | contig 86553 bp, 77 predicted proteins | sample EasRivERMGT828_2_FD_104906 | JGI IMG/M metagenome (GOLD analysis project Ga0137465, IMG submission 104906) | Soil microbial communities from meander-bound floodplain in the East River, Colorado, USA - East River MetaG ERMGT828_2 | ecosystem: Environmental > Terrestrial > Soil > Floodplain ... | reverse complement strand
TGCTTTCGTTTGAACTTTTCTAACGCCATTGGCATCCAGCCTTCATTGTGAATTTCATCATTCATATTGAATCTCCTTAAACAAACGGAGTGAGTCGCTCCATAACGGATGATTACGCAGCAGCAATCGCACCAATAAATCCAAAGTGCCCTTTTCAAATTAGGACACTACCCACGACCTTGTCCCCAATACTGGTGACTGGCGGGGAAAGCGGCATCAGGTATCCTGAGCGCATGTTAACGGTGCAAAAATGCAGTAGCCGGTCATTTGTGTGTGACTGGCGCGCGTATGTCTGCGGCGCGGCATCGTGTAGCGGTTGGTAGTTGCAAGTGTTTGTTCTCATTGCATTTGTGTGAAAAGGCCGGGGTAAAACCCGGCCTTTCTGCTTTTATCGATACACGACCCTTCCACCCTCGTAAGAGAGGATTGCCTCAGGGTACGGATGCAACGGAATAGGGCCGCTCCCCTCTTTGGATTTATTGGCTGGGAAACCATACTCGCCGTGCGCAGGACACGCGATGTTGTTCCATGATCTTCAAACTGGTGGAGCCGAGGGGATTCGAACCCCTGACCTCCTGAATGCCATTCAGGCGCTCTACCAACTGAGCTACGACCCCGTGCAGAGTGGTGCGAACCTAGGAATGGTCGGGACCTTTGTCAAAGAGAATCCCCGCCGGCGGAGCGTTCCATAGCGTTCCAAGTTTCGGGTTTCGCGAGCGGCCAGACTTTTCCTTTGCCTTGTGGCTGCGCCCTCGAGCATCTTCCCGGCGACGGACGAACCTGCGTGTGGCTGAAGACTGACTGACCGATGCGCGTCGCCTTTTTAACTCACGAACCGTTTTATCCTCCCTCCGGTGGCGGCTCAGCCGAAGCAATCTACCTGGCGCAGGAGTTGGAGCGGCGTGGGCACGAGATGCATGTTTTTTGCCCGAAACTGGCCGACGTTGCCGCGGCGCAACGTCAATGCGCGGTGCAGTTCCATGAATTCAAAACCTGGAAGATGGGCCGCTATACTGCGGGCAGGAATTTCAAATATCTCCTCTATCCATTTTTCCTGGAACGGATGGTCAACGCTGTGGCACAGAGCATCAAGTTCGATCTTCTGATCTCGCAGCACACCATATCGGCCGTGGCGGCGGGGCGGCTGCGCCGAAGACTCAACATTCCAGTAGTGATGAATTTTCTGGATTACCTGTCCGGGTTTATGGAGACATGGCCCTCGTATGTCATGCCCAAGATCGCGCTGCGACGGATCATGAACTTCGAGCTGTCCTTGCCTTCCCGCTACCAGGCCGATGGCGTGATGACCGTCTCCGACACGCTCGCCGACTATTTTGCAGACGCTTGTTACCCAAGGACAAGGCTGTGCCCGATTTACTACGGCTACGATGCGGACCTCTTTCGACCGCCGGACGCGCGCGAACTGCCGACAAACGAGACCGCGCCCATGATCGTGATGCACGGCTCATTCGACCAACATCACCTGGGGCCGATTGCCCGGGAAGCCATCGCCCATGTCAGTCAGCAGAAACCTGCCGCCACCTTTCGATTTGTCGGACAACGCACGTCGGCGCTCCTCCAGTTCGTGGAGCAGGTGCGAAAAACCTCACCAGCCGTTCGAGTCGAATGCACCGGCTTCGTGCCATATGCCGACGTTGCTACCCATCTTGCGCGCGCCTCGGTCGGGATTGTGCCTTACGAAGAATCGCGCGGTGTGCACTGCGCCTTCGTGGCCAAGATTGTCGAGTATGTCGCCATGGGCCTGCCCGTGGTGAGCACGCCTCTGGACAGCGCACGCCGTTATTTTGGGAAGGAGCCGCTGGTGCGATTTTCGGAATTTAACGGCCCGAGTTTCGGCGCGAAAATTCTGAGCTGGCTCGATGAGCCTCTGGAAAAACGCCGTGCGTTGACTGCCCCTGCCGCGGAGCGCGTCCGCATGGAGTTGAATTGGAGGGCAATTGCCCGCAAGGCCATTGACTTTGTGGAGAAAGTGCAGAAAGAGGCGACGGAAAAGGCCTAAGCTAAGCCGCAGGGTATCAGGTGGTCATTTGTAGGTTCGTGCGGACGAGACGTCCGCGCTCCCACGGTCAGCTTTTGGTTGAACCTGATCAGAATTCATCGAAAGTTGGGGGTCGTATGGCTCAGCGCTCAAGGCAAAATACGATTTGGCAGGCCGCGCTCCAAACTGCGGCCGATCCTCATCGCGCCAGTTACTATCTGCGTGAGCTGCAGGCTGGCGCAGGGCGGTCAAAGCTGACCGACATCACTCCGGAGCAGGCCCGTGTGCTTGCCGCCTTGTGGAGCGGTTCACAGGCCATGAGTGACTTGCTGAACGCCAACACCCACTGGCTCGATACCGTGCTCGACGTCGAACTGCTCAAGCATCCGCGGCGCGAGCAGGGCTTTCGGCGCGAAGTCAACTCCTGGCTCAAGCCGCTGTTGGAGACCCGCGATTTCGCGACTGCTCTCAGCCGGCTGCGCGCATGGAAGCAGCGTGACATGCTGCGCATTGCGGCGCGAGATCTGGCCCGGCTCGCCAATACAACGGAAATCACACGCGAGCTTTCCGATCTGGCGGACGTGTGTCTGAGCAGCGTGCTGGAGATTTGTCGCGCCCAACTCCGCGAGCGTTTCGGCCAACCCTATCATCAGGATCCGAGCGGGAGGTGGCAACCAACAGAATTTGCCGTGCTCGGCCTGGGCAAGCTCGGCGGCCAGGAACTCAATTACAGTTCGGACGTGGACATCGTCTTTGTCTACTCAGAAGAGGGGCATGCTTTCAAGGAGCCGCCTCGCCGAGGTGTGTCGGTTGAGCGGGCCATGACAAGTCATTTCTATTTCAAACGGCTCGCGGAGGCTTTCGTCGGCGAGGTCACGCGCGCGACTGCTGAAGGCGCGTTCTACCGAATGGATCTGCGCTTGCGCCCGGAAGGTGACACGGGGCCGCTGGTGCGCTCGCTGAGCAGTTATGAGAATTATTATGCGCAATGGGGCCAGACCTGGGAGCGGATGATGTTGATCAAAGCGCGCCACGTGGCTGGCGACGCCGCCTTGGCGGCGGAATTCCTGGAGATGATTCAACCCTTCCGCTATCCCCGATCGCTGAGCGAAGGTGTTCTGCGTGAAATGGCGGCCATGAAGGAGCGCATGGAGACGGAGGTGGTCAAGGCCGGTGAAATTGACCGCAACGTCAAGCTCGGCCGGGGTGGCATCCGCGAAATTGAATTTGTCGTCCAGACGTTGCAATTGCTCCATGCGGGTCGCGTTCCCTTTTTGCAGGGAGCCCAGACGCTGCCGGCGCTGGAAAAGCTGGTGCAATACCACTTGCTTGCCGCGCAGGAAGCGCGTGCGCTTTCGGCAGCGTATTGTTTTTTGCGCGATGTGGAGCATCGGCTGCAGATGGAGCAAAATTTGCAGACCCATACGATTCCCGCCGGCCACAAGACGCGTGAACGGCTCGCCGCGCTGATGGGCTTTCCCTCGGTGAAAAAGTTTGAAGCCGCGTTGCGGAAGCACACGCGCAATGTCCGCTCCGTTTATGACAAGTTTCTAAAACCGGAAATTCCGAAGCGGGAAGAGGATTTTCCGCGCGAGTTCGAAAGGGCTGAAGCCCAATGGAAGCAGATTCTGGAGGAACACGGCTTTAAGGACGTGAACAAATCCTTCCGGCTGCTGAACGAATTCGCTCATGGTCCGGGTTACGTTCACGTTTCCCCGCGCACGGTGGAACTGGCCTGGCAGCTCCTGCCCAGGTTCCTTGCGCTGTGTCCGAAACCGGAGCGTCTGGCTCAGCTGGCGAATAGCCAATCGTCGATCGCCAATCCCCAATCACCCGTCGTCAAGGGGCCGCTATCTTTCGTCAAGCAGGCGTCAACTGTCGCCAGGAGGCCGCCATCGGTCGTCACGCGGCAACCGCATATCCTCTCCGATCCCGATCGGGTGGTGACGCGCCTGGACAGCTTCCTCACGGCCTATGGGACGCGAGCGATGTTATTCGAAACCTGGGCCAGTAATCCTTCCCTTTTCGAATTGCTCCTGTTGCTCTTCGATCGCTCCGAGTTTTTGGCGGAGAAGGCGATCCGCACCCCGGACCTGGTGGATGAACTGGTGTTGAGCGGACGGCTCCGGCGACGCAAGGCCGCTGAGGAAACGTTGCAGGACCTGCGTCATGGCCGCAGCGATGAGGACCAGCGGCTATGGATTCGCCGGTATCATCAAGCGGAACTGATGCGCATCGGCCTGCGCGACATTCTTGGTCTGGCCGACTTCGAACAGAATCTGGCTGAGCTTTCCGCCCTGGCAGACGCGTGTCTGCAATATGCGTTGGAGGTCGTGCTGCGAAAACATAAATTGAAGAAGCCGCCGCTGGTCATCATTGGACTTGGCAAACTGGGCGGGCGGGAACTCAATTATGGCTCCGATCTGGACATTATTTTTGTCGCTGATCCCAGAACGAAAAACCTGCCTGGCCTGCAGCGCCTGGCCATCGATACGATGGACCTGCTGTCGAGTCCAACGGAATTGGGCGTGGCGTTCGCGACCGATCCACGGCTTCGGCCCGATGGTGAAAAGGGGCTGCTCGTAAACACGCTGGATGCCTACGAAGACTACTATCGGCGGCGCGCGCAACTGTGGGAGATTCAGTCCCTCTCACGGAGCCGGCCCGTTGCCGGTGACCAAAGGCTCGGCGAGCAATTTCAGGAACTGGCCCGTGCGCTTACCGACTTCACTTCCAGAAATGCATCCGCCGGTTTTGTGGTTCATGCCCGCGGAGGCGAGTCGGCAACCCCTTCGCCCCGCCGTCAAGGAGCAGCTCGCATCTCGCGCGCCGGCCTCGCGGCCTACACTCCAAATTGGAAGGAGCAAATTGCGCACATGCGTCGCCGCATCGAAAAAGAACGGACGCCTGCCGGCCAGGACGCGCTGGCCATCAAAACCGGAGCGGGCGGATTGATGGATGCCGAGTTCATTGCGCAAACGTTTTGCCTCGCGCATGGTTGGCAGGAGCCCAACAGCCTTCAGGCCTTGCAACGCGCGCACGAAGCCAGGCTCTTGAAAGGCGGCGATGCCAGCAAACTGATCGAGAATTACCGCCAGCTCCGGCGCGTCGAAGGCATTTTGCGCCGCTGGAGTTTTGAAGGAGAAACAGTCTTGCCCGCGGAGGAAGCCCCATTCTATCGCGTATCGGTTCGTTGTGGCTTTGCCACACCGGAAGCTTTCCGCAACACGATTGCCGCATGGCGCCGCGGCATACGCGCGATCTACGACAAAGTGTTCGGCGCCTGAAGCCGCGACTCGTCATCTTAATCTTAATCCGTAACGATTCATTGGGAGCGCGGACGTCTCGTCCGCACGAACCTACAAAGGACCAGCCTGATACCATTTCAGCAATGAAGTAAAAGTAGAGCGCCCGGTGTTCGGGGCGCTCTTGAGGACGTGTTGCCCAAATGGCGGCTGCGATGTTCGGGGAGGGCGAGGCTCCTGACGAGCCCTGTTTTGCCCGTGATTTGGATCAGCATGGCTCGCGAGGACGCTCGCCCCCCTGAGATGATTTGGGCAACACGCCCTCCAAGAGCGCCCGCTGTTCGCGTGGAAACCCATCCTGCCTTGACGGCGTAATGACACTCTGCAAACAGTGTCGGCATGGTGGAGAAGGGAAAGCCTCACGTGGTTGTGCTCGGCGCGGGATTTGGAGGCCTGACTTTTTGCAAACACTTTCACCAGCCTGCTGCGTGCATCACGGTCGTGGACCGCACCAATCACCACCTTTTCCAGCCATTACTTTACCAGGTAGCCACGGCTGGACTATCGGCGCCGGACATTGCTCAACCCATTCGTTCCATCCTGGCTGACAAACCCAATCTCACTGTGTTGCTCGACGAGGTGAAGGATTTCGATCTGACCGGCAAGCGAGTCGTGCTGGAGAAAAGCGTTTTGAGCTATGATTACCTGGTGCTGGCGCTCGGCGGGGTGACGAGTTACTTCGGTCACCCGGAATGGGAGCAATTTGCGCCCGGCCTCAAGACACTTGATGACGCCTTGCACATCCGAAACGGCATTCTGCTGGCTTTCGAAAAGGCGGAATGTGAAACCAACCCACTCGCACAGTCGCGTCTGATGACCATTGTTATCGTTGGTGGCGGTCCCACCGGGGTTGAACTGGCCGGGGCTTGCGCAGAACTGACGCGGCACGTTTTGAAACGCGAGTTCGACCACATTGACCCCGGCAGCGCGCGAATCATCCTGATCGAAGGGTCGCCAACCCTTCTGTCCTTCCTGCCACACGATTTGCAGGAAAGCGCCTTGCATCAACTCCAAAACCTGGGCGTGGAAGTCCGCACTTCCTGCCGCGTAAAATCCATCAGCAAAGGGCGAGTCGAACTGGAGAGCGGCGACATCCTGATGGCAGAAAACATCCTTTGGGCGGCCGGAGTCTCGGCGACGCCGCTGACCGGGAAACTCGGCTTGCCCCTGGATCGAGCCGGGCGCGTCATCGTCAATTCGGACCTGAGCCTGCCAAACCACCCCGAAGTCTTTGCTGTCGGCGACATGGCGCTGGTATTACAGAAGAACGGCAAGCCTGTGCCCGGCGTTTCGCCAGCGGCCATGCAAATGGCCAGGCACGTGGCGCGCATCATTGAAGATGAACTGGCTTTGGGTCCCGGCCATTCGCCAAGACCAGCCTTCAAGTATTGGGACAAAGGCACGATGGCCACCGTTGGACGTTCTGCAGCTGTGGCGGTGACCGGCCCCGTTAAACTGCAAGGCTTCATCGCATGGCTGGCGTGGTTGTTTGTGCACTTGATATTTCTGGTTGGCCTCCGCAACCGGGTCATCGTTTTCCTGAACTGGGTTTACTCCTATTTCACCTACAAACGCGGCGCTCGCCTGATCGTCAACGTGCCTCGTCCAGTCGCTCAGGGAGTTCAAGCAGATTTCCAATCGGAACGCAGGGTTCCGAGCCTGCGCGATGCTCGTTGACGTTGACAGATCTGCCCGGCGTGGATCTGTCGTAACTCAGCGGTCGATCACGGATGGCAATTGAGGCTGGCTCTTTCCCGACTCGCTTGGCCAGGGCCCACCGTCCGCACCGGATGCGAAACGTTCCATTACGATCCTGCGAAACTGACGCCGCAACTGGTCCTGGGCGTAATTGATGAAGATCAGGTCTTTTACAATGGCGAAGATGGGCCAAAACAGCCAGCAGCACAATGCGGAAAGCTGGGGCAGAATCAAAACGTAAAGAACTGTTTTGGTGAAGGCCTGGCTTGGCTTCCTGGAACGCAGCGCCATCCACATGCCAAACCAGCCGACGGCGCATAGATCGAGAACCAGCATCACCATGGCGGCGACTGTGAGAATGCCGCTCAGCACAAAAGAGCCGCCACTACCATGCACGGTATACAGATGCAACCCAAGAAGGCTGGCTTCGACACAAAGCAACATGAAGATCGGCAACGTGAAGAATCGTTGCAGCGCCAGGAAATGTCCCTGGATAATCTCTCTGTCTGTCAGTGGGGTCATGAGAAGCAACTCGAAAGTTCCAGAATCCCGAGCCTCACTTACCAGGTAACACACTTGCCAGGCCGCCCAGATGGCCAGCACAAAATGAAGCGCTAACGCGCCGATCAAAAGGCCCGCGGCGATGGGCAGGGAGCCCGGGTCTATCAGCCAAGCGAGGAGTGCAGCAAAGCAGGCCGCTACGATTACGATCCACAAATAGAGCGGTCGCCCTGCCGCAAACTCCGCCATCCAAAGCACGGGATTACTATCGAGCAACCGACGGCGGCGTTCTCGTTGGAAAAGCGCGTTGTCGGTTCGAACAAACGGCACTTGGCGGAAAGACGGTCTTCGGGAGGAGATTGGCCGGTCCTGCCACGCCCGGGGCAAAACGAGACTGGCTGAAATCAGGAACAACCAACTCAACAGGTGAACTCCACAGAGTGTCTGCCAATAGCGTCCGGGATTCGTTGCGTAGGCCGCATCATAGAGCGAGAAAAACGTCGTGCTCGGGCTGGCCATCCCGACCAGCGAGGCGCTAAGAAATGGCAACCATCGAAGCGCTGGCGGCACGACGGCGAAGAAGAGAATAATGCTTAGTGTGGCGACCCACGCCTTGCGTTCACTGCGGCTGGCGGCAGAGACAAGCAGACCCGCCGTGAGCGAGAAGAAAAGTGTGTTCATCAATACCAGCGCCAGCCGCCAGAACTCACCCGCGGTTATCCCACCCAGCAGGATGGGAAGAGCGAGCGGCGGAAAAATGGCGAGCAGGCCGTAGAAGCTGTTGAGCGACGTGGCCATGAGCTTGCCCAGGACGACGTCATAGCCCTTGAGATCGGTGAGAAACAGCAAACCAAGCGTGCCGGCCCGCTTCTCCTCGCTCAGACAATCGGCGGTGTTGCGAGCGCCTTCGAGCAAACAATACGCAAACGCCATCCAGGCCAGGGTATTGAAGATGATGGCGCCGAATTTGTCCGGCGACACGGCCAACGTGCCGACGACGAGCATGAACACGACGACGATCACAATGGCCACGGCTGCCCCTCCCATGCGAAACCGGTAAGTGCTTTTCTGCCGCGCCCGAACCCGCAGTTCCCGCTCCACGATAGGAAGGAAGGTCATGGTCTGGAGAAGCCCAAAGGCCAACGTCTAGTGTCCTGTTTGCTGAGTTCTATTCATAAGTTGGCGCACGGATGCTCTCGCAAATCTGGTGATTCAGAGCAGCACACGGCTGAGATTTCTGTAGATAACTTCACAAACAGGACACTAGAGCACTTGCCAGAATTCATTTCCGATTGGCAACCCGTTGGACATGCTGCGGGTCGCAGACCCGCGCTCCCGGAGCGCGCCTCTGTGAGGCGCAGCAGCCTTGGCTCTCGGTTTGGTCGGAGTTATTTTGGCAATCACTCTAAAGTCATCCAAGCTGCGGTTGCGGTGACTTTGGACTTTGGACCTTGGAGGTTGGACTTTCTCCTTCTTTCCGCCGCCATCGGGAAGGGCGTGTTTCAAAACGTTGCGTGGCGACTTCACGAAATTGAGTGAGCAGGTTGCGCCGTGCCCGCAAACCAAAGAAAGCGGCGATCGTCAAGCCAATGACGAACCATGAGATTAGAGGGAGTCTGTCTTCCCAGCCTGCGCCGAGTTTTGTTCTGATGCGGCCAAAGGCGTCGCTGAGAGTGAACACGAGCAGGAGGATCGCCCAGAGTACCCAGGGCAGCGTGAGCACGCGAGCCAAAGCGCCGGCCGCAGCCCGATTGGCGTGCCGGCCGCGCAAGCCCGTCCACATGCCCAGCCAGCTCAACGCGATCAGATCGACGATAAAAATGATCATGCTCGCCACACACATCCAGGCCCAGACGGTATTGTTGCGCTTGGACATCAGGAACAGAAAATCCGCGATCAACACCACCGCTACCGGCGCAGCGAATTGCTTCCACAGGGCCATCAGTTGTCCGTGAATAATCTCCTTCACCGACAGGGGCGTGGAAAGCAGCAGCTCCAGGGCGCCGCTCTTCCGGTCGGACCCGAAGCGGCGACACGCTTCGGATCCCAGCCAGCATTTGAGGACCCCTTGCACAAGCAGACCGGTCCAAAAGTAAGCCCATTCATCTTTCCAATCGTGCGGATGTTTCCACAGCCCCCATGCCCAGAGAAGTCCGACGGCCCCCAGGAAAACCCACACCAGCACGGTTTTCATCCGGTCCCGTCCCGCCAGCCAATAAAAAGCATTCAAGGTCAGCATCCGGCGCCGGGCGGCCAGTCGTTGTTCCGGCGCCCGGTATTTCCACTGCCGCCAACGCCCGCGCCAGCCGCGGTCCCCGGAGCTCTCAGCCTTATCCTGCCAGGTCCGCGGCACGATGAAGCAGGAGATGATCAACAGCGCCCAGCCCATCACATGGATGCAAAGGAGCGACGGATAAAAGAAATTGAAACCCTTCGCGCTCTTGAAGGTCTCGTCAAAAGCGATAACCGAGGGGTAGCCGGGACTGGGAATAAAAAAGAATGGAGGAGGCGTTCGCATGTTTTTCCAATCCATCCACAAGGCTCCCAGGATCGGGAACCCAACCGTCAGGACCAGGACGATGAAGAAGGTCAACACCATGGCCTTGCGTTCGTCGCGGCAGACGGCCGAACAGAACATCCCCACAGCCAGCGAGAAAAAGAGATTGTTGATCGAAACCAGCACCACCCGCCAGAATTCAGCTCCGGTCACGCCACCGAGCAGCAGCGGTATCGCCATGACCGGAAAGATGGCCAGCATCCCATAAAGGGCGTTAAGCGAGCTCGCGGCCAGCTTGCCCAGCACAATGTCGTATCCTTTCAGATCGGTGAGAAAGAGCAGGCCGAGCGTTCCGTCGCGCTTTTCTTCGCTCAGACAATCGGCTGTGGTGAGAATGCTGATGAGCAACGAATAGATGAACGTCACGATGGACAAACAGACGAAGAGGACAATCCCGAGCCGCTGCGGCACGTTGCCCACAAAAGGCAGCAGCATAACGAAGCCGCCAATGGCCAAACCAACCAAAGCCACTCCGATGCGAAACCAATAAGTGCCGCTGCGCCGTGCGGCTACGCGCAGTTCACGGCCAACGATAGGCAGAAACGTCATGCGCAGCAGGAATTACGATGGCGTCCTGGCAAATTGCAAATGGAATCTGATGGCTGTCTTGAGGTAACGTTCCGAAGGCGTTGCCCGCGGCTACAAGGGTTCAGGCCTTCGGCCTGCGGGTATGACATAAGGTTGGACAGCCTTGCCCGCGCCAAACGAATGCATTGAACTATAAACACCCTCAACCAGACAACTGAGCAGCACCGCGCCGATACGGGCCTTCTCCCGACGCTGGGTTTGTTCACCATCACGATGATCGTGATCGGCGGCGTGATCGGTTCCGGCATTTTTCGCAAGCCGGGCATCATGGCGGCACAAGTCGGTTCGCCGGAGCTGTTGCTGGGCGTTTGGCTGCTGGCCGGAATCATTACGCTCTTCGGCACGCTGACCAATGCGGAGGTCGCCGCGATGATTCCTGAAACCGGAGGGCAATACATCTATTACGAGCGGATGTATGGACCGTTCATCGCCTATCTCTACGGCTGGTCCGTTTTTGCGGTCATCCAGACCGGTTCGATTGCGGCCGTCTCGTATGTCTTTGCGGAATGTGCAGGCCAGTTTTTCGCTCTGCCGGAACTGCCATCTCCTCTGGCAGCATTGAGAATTCACCTGCCCTTCATCGGCGACGTCATGCCGTTCCGGGAATTCGGCGAGAAGAGTCTGGCGGCCCTGTTGGTGTGTTTGCTGACGGCCGTGAATTACATCGGTGTCAGGTTCGGCGGCGCCGTGCAAAACATCTTCACCGTGGCGAAGGTGACGGCCATGCTGTTGCTGGCGCTGGCCGCCTTCCTTCTTCCCAACGTCGGCCATCTGACAAACCTCACCGCGGACAGTCCGTGGATTCGACCTCAAGGTCTCGCCCTTATCGCCGCCATCGTCGCCGCGATGCAGGGCGCGTTTTGGGCTTACGACGGCTGGAACAAACTCACCTACGTCGCCGGCGAAATGAAGGAACCGCAGCGCAACCTCCCGCGCGGATTGCTTCTCGGCATGCTGTTCGTCACTGCGATTTATATGCTGATGACTCTGGCCTATGTGTACGTGCTTCCCATCGACGAGATGGCCAGGACCAAATTGGTCGCTGCCGACGTAGCCGAAAAATGTTTTGCGGGCGGCGGCCGATGGATCGCAGCGGCGGTCATGATTTCGACATTGGGCGCAGCGAACGCGACCATTCTCGCCACCGCTCGCGTCTATTTTGCCATGGCGCGCCGGAACGTTTTCCCCCGGTTCCTTGCCCGCGTGCATCCACGCTTTCACACGCCGGGTGCTTCGCTGGTGGTGCAAGGTATCTGGACGGTGTTGCTCCTTTTCAGCGGCACGTTCGATATGCTCACCGACACGTTGATTTTTGTGAGCTGGATTTTCTATGCCGCCAGCGCCTACGGCATCTTTGTGCTGCGCCGCAAAGAGCCGGCCACGCCGCGTCCCTACAAGGTTCCTGGCTATCCGATCGTGCCGTGGCTCTTCATCCTTTTCGCCACGCTCTATCTTGTCTTCACCATCTACAACGACTTCGCGAGTTACCGGGCGGCAGCGGCAGCGGGTAAACCGGCGTTGTTGAATTGCGCTTTCGGCTTGTTTCTGGTCCTGCTCGGCACGCCCATCTATTTCTTCTACCGAATGCGGGAAAGGTAAGCCTTTCCGTTTGCCTCCGATCACCGCTCACCGTCCCGCCGGACGAATCGTTTTCAAATAGGCATAGAGATCAGCCAGCCCGTGCGGGTTAAGTCCACCCAGCAGCCCGTTGGGCATAAGGGAAAGCGGGCTGGGTTTGCGTGAAACAATCTCGCTGTCGGCGAGCCGTACGGTCGTCGCAGCCCCGGCTTGAAGGATGACACCATCGGCGGATTCAAAGACCACCAGGCCGGTGTGGGTCTGTCCATCGCGAGTTTGGAACGTGGTGGTGCGATACGCCGGCGCCACATCGCGACTGGGAAAGACAATCGCTTGAAACAAATCGATGGGAGAGAAACGGTAGGCCACGCCGCTCAAATCCGGGCCCAGCGGAGTGTTGCCAGCGTGACACGTCTGGCAGGCCCGTTCTTGAAAGATGAGTTCGCCGCGCGGGGCATAGCCTTGCTCCCACTGCACCGTTTTGAGCAAAAGGTTCCACGAGGCCGGATTTTCCAGGTTCTCGTCCACTTGCTTGGCCAGGAGTGGATGCTTCTGGTTGAACCAATCGAAGACAGGCTGATAAACACGCTTCAAATTGTCGGGATCGTTGCCTTGTTCCTGAATTTTGAAAGACTGCGCGCCCTCACGGTTGAGCAGAGCGACCACTTGAGCACGGTTGGTTTGCTCGTTCGGTTCATTCATGAGCCGGCGCAACAGGCGCATGGCTGGCAGCAGAACTTTCCCGGACTCGTCGCGCGGCAATTTCAGCAGAGCGTTGATGCTGGCCCTTGCGACCTGAGAGTCGAGCGAGCCGAGACCGATGATGAATTTTTCCCGGTCCACCGCTTCCGGCTTTTGCGCCAGTTTGAGCACCAGATCATCGCGCAACGCTGCATTGCTCCACTGCTGGCGGAGCACGGGACGCACCTCTTCGAGCGGCAGAGCGGAAATCAACTCGACCAGCGGCGCCGACCACGTCCAGCCAGGGTTCCTGCGCGCCGCCTCCAGATAAAGCCGGGCTGCAGGAAGGTATCGCTCTCCGCCCAGCAGCGGCACCAAATAAAGGTGTCCGGGCGTTGCCACATTCGGATGAGCCAGCACCGCGCCCGCGATTTTCGGCTCGTGCCGAATCAGGTTGTAAACGACTTCCGACATTCGCGGCGTCCAGTTTTGTTTGTTGCGTGGTTCGGTCCCCTCCAGTTTCCGATCCAATGAAAGAATGGCTTGCGCGATCCGCGGAATGGCGTTGGTCGGAATCGGCGCGGAGAGATGCGAAAGGACGGTGAGATAATGGAAGTCGGCGCCGGGGGCGCTCCTCTCGGTAAAAAGCGGAATTATCTTTCCGGGCAGCGACGGGTCCGTCGCTTCAACCATGGCGAGAAGGCGCGCGGCCTCGAAATCAACGAACGGATCGCGCGAAGGAAAAATATCGGCTACGGCCTTTTGAATCTTTGTCGCCAATGGCTCGTTCTCCCGCACCGAGAGCGCCGGTTCGTAGCCCGTATAAACTTCGACGGACGGATGGTACAAATGATAGTCCCCCAATCCGAGCATGATGAGCCGGATGGCCTGCAATCGTTGATCGGGAACTCTGGTTTGCCCTAGAATCGCCAACGCGGAGTCGATGGCAACCACGTTGATGGCTGCAGGTGAACTGCGCCAAAGCAAGGCCATCGTGGCCGTCAGACGCGCCTGAATGTTGCCGCGCGCCAGTTGGGTCCACAGCGCGTTCCACGCACTCTCGGGCAGGCCCACCGCCAATCGGGCGGCGCACTGCCGGATGCGCTTGTCCGGATGGGCGAGATTCGCGGCCAGCGCCTGTTGGATGGTCGCGTTGTCGAGGTCATTGACGCGATCCGCCAGTGATTCCAGGGCGCAGCGGCGCACCAGCGGATCCGGATCGCGTGCCAGCGCCGAAAGGATGGGACGAAAATTTTCGCTGGGCACGCGTCCGAGCGACCAGGCCACACGCGCGCGCACCGCGGATGAGCTTGTTCGCGCGCCCGCAGCGGCGGCTTCGGGTGGGAGGCCTCCGTGCATCTCTGTCAAAATCTCCACGGCGCGAACCCGCATTGCAGGGATGATGCGGTTATCGGCCAGCGCGTTGACAAAAGGCACCGGCCCCAAATTCCTCGCGGCGGGCATCCACAGCGCGCGCGCCCAGGCTTCCAAAGGTTGGGGAAAATTCAGAACGCCATTCACTGCCGCGGTGACATTCACCAGCCAATTCGTCATGTAATCAGAAGCCGCCATACCGCTCGGAAACTCGATACGATAGACCGCGCCGCGCGTATTGCGTCCGCCAATGGAAACCAGCAGTGCGCCATCGGGCGTGACGACAATATCTGTCGGCGCGAAGCCATGCGTCCCCATCGGTTCCAGAAAAACTTCCGGTGTTGCCGAATAGCTGGCGCCATCCTCATCCACAGGCAGAAAATAAATTCGTCCAAAAGTCCAGTCGCACGCGAAGAGGCCGTCCCGGTAGTAAGGCGGGAATTGGAAATGACGATACGAAGTGACGCCCGTAGGCGAACCGCGACCCATTCGCGCCAGGATGCTCACGGTGTCCACCGAATAGTCGGGACGCGGCCAGCTCCGTTTCCAGCCTTCCAGCCGCCAGCCATGATGACCGCCGTGCGCGATATGATAAGCGCGCGTGGGCAGATACCACGGCAGAAAAAAATCGGCCTCCACATCGCTATCGCAGGTAAAGAGGTCGCCCAGCCAATTGAAATCGAAGTCGTAGGGATTGCGAAAACCGTGAGCAACTACCTCGGAATTCTGTCCATCCGGCGAAATGCGCAAGAGCGCGCCGGCTTCGACCTGGCGAACCGGCGAACTCCGCAGGGTGATGTGGTCATTCGTGAAATGAGTTTCATTGCCGGCGATGAGATACCACCAGCCGTCGGGTCCTTTGCGCATGGCATGGCCGCCATGTTCGAGGAAATCCAGCGGCAAGATTCTTTGAGGTGCGCCATCGGCCACGCCGTCATCATTTCGGTCCATGTAAACGGAAAAGGCCCCATCGCCCGTAAAAAAGAGGTCGGGGCCATCAAAGCACATTCCCATACCGCCAGTTTGCGTCGAACCAAAGTCTTCGGTCCTGTCAGCGCGGCCATCGCCATTGATATCCAGCAAGGCGCGGATGTAGCCCTGGCTGGTCACGATCACGTTGCCGCGGTCGTCCAGTGTCATGGCATAAATGTCGTTGGCCAGATCCGCATCGGCGAAGAGTGAAACGCGAAAGCCGCGCGTGATGCGCAAGCCAAGGGCTGGCACGGGGATCAGGTCAGCCGCGCGTAATGAGCTTAGGCACGCGGAAAGGAAGAACCCCAAACCGACGACAAGTATCGTGGCCAGGCGTCGCGATGAACCGAACAATACACCCATAAAGCAATCGCCTTCAAATTAACCCGCCCTTGCCAACATTGAAACTGTTAACTCCGGTGGCGTGTTTGCAGATGCAGTTGAGGAGACGGGAGGGTTTGGTGCCGCCTGCTAAGGGCGTGTTGCCCAAACCCGGAGTGCGCCCGTCCTCGGCGCAGAGATGTGAAAAGCGGGTGACGCACTGATGAATAACCGAGCGTTTAGGCTGATGAACACTGCTGCGCCCGAGGCCGGGCGCACTCCGGTCGGTCTGGGCAACAGGCCCCTAAGAATAGTCCTGACAAGCCATCACAGATTTCATTTAGTGGTGAAATAGCTGGTAAGTGGTTGGAGGACTTTGAGCCTGAGCAGCCCTACGATGAGCACCGTGTAGAGCAGCGAAACCGCCAGATCCTTACCGAAAGCGCGCATGGAGTAGGGCTTCGGCTCCCCGTCGCGCAGCAGCTTTTGCGCACCCTTGTGCATGAGGACAAAGCCCAGCACGTTGGTGAGCCAATAACCGACGATGGCTGCTGCTTCAAAGGCTGGTCGGTAGACCAGGGCCACCAGCCAGCCGAAGCCGATGGCCAGCGGCAGGTTTATGAATGCATCGTTCCACCACGAGAGCGGGGAGAGCAGAAAACCGATCAGACCCAACACTCCGCCCTGGATTTTCCGCTTTCGGCTCATGAACGCGCCGGAGTTATTGAAGAGTCTGCCTACGGAGGCAAGCGTTTTCAAAAGCGTCAAAATTCGAATTGACTGCCGCCCCGCCTCCCCGCTATGCTCCGTCTTGTGATTGGCAATTTGAACATCCGACTGCTGCTGTCGCTGAACGCTCTGCTGCTGTGCAGGGCGGCAGTTGGGTGTTGACGAGATCGAAAGCATTTCCAAACCCCACTGCCGAACCCGGCGGTGGGGTTTTTGTTTTCCGACGAAAGCCGCGCCGCCACAACCAAACAAGACCTATGAAAGACAATCGAATCCTTATCTTCGATACGACGCTTCGCGATGGCGAGCAATGTCCTGGCGCGTCGATGAACTTGCGCGAAAAATTGGAAGTGGCCCGGCAGCTTGCCCGGCTGAAGGTGGATATCATCGAAGCCGGTTTCCCGATCACCAGCCAGGGTGATTTCCAGTCCGTGCAGATGATTGCCCGGGAGATTAAAGGCCCGATCATCGCCGGACTCGCTCGCTGCGTGCCAAAGGACATCGACGCCGCCGGCGAAGCGGTAAAACCGGCCGGAAAGAAAGCGCGCATCCATGTCTTCCTCGCGACCTCCAAGCTCCATCGCGAATTCAAACTTGGCAAAGCGCAGCATGAGATTCTTCGCCTCGCCGTCGAAGGCGTCAGGCGCGCCAGGACCTTTGTCGATGACGTGGAGTTTTCGCCTGAAGACGGTTCTCGCACTGAACCGGATTTCCTCTTGCAGGTTTGCAAAGCGGTCGTCGCCACGGGCGCCACCACGGTAAACATTCCCGACACCGTCGGTTGGGCGGTGCCGGACCAGTTCGCCTCATTGATCAAGCATTTGCACGATGAAGTGCCTGAATTCAAAGCGGGCAAGGCCGTGATCAGCGTGCATTGCCATAACGATTTGGGACTGGCGGTGGCCAATTCCCTCGCAGCCGTTCGCGCCGGGGCGCGTCAGGTGGAATGCACGGTCAACGGTATTGGCGAACGGGCCGGCAATGCGTCGCTGGAAGAAGTGGTGATGGCGATCAAGACGCGCGGCGATTTTTTCAGCGGTTTGAAGTGCGGCGTCAATACCCGCGAGATCGTCAAGTCATCACGGCTTGTTTCGCGGATGAGCGGTCTGGTGGTGCAACGCAGCAAGGCCATCGTCGGTGAAAACGCCTTTGCCCATGGCAGTGGGATCCATCAAGACGGCATTTTGAAGAAGCGCGAAACCTACGAGATCATGGATCCACGTGAAGTGGGCTGGGGCATGACCGAGTTGCCCTTGACCAAACACAGCGGGCGAGCGGCGGTTACCGCGCGCTTGAAGCACCTCGGCTTCCAGATGAACGAAGCGGACATCAATGCCATTTTCGCCCGCTTCAAGGAAGTCGGCGACAAGAAGAAATTCGTCTATGATGACGATTTGACGGCCTTGGTGGAGGGGGTCATCACGGAAGTGCCGGAGACATGGTCGCTGGAATATTTGAGTGTGACCAGCGGCAATCACACCGTTCCAACGGCCACGGTGCGCTTAAAAAAGGTCCAGGCCAGAGAAGCAAATGGCGAGGCGTTGCAGGATGCGGGCATCGGTGATGGACCCGTGGACGCCACGTTGAAGGCAATTGACCGGCTTACCAAGACACAGGGCCGCTTGATGGATTATGCGTTGCGCGCGGTATCGCAAGGCAAGGACGCCCTGGGCGAAGTCACTCTCAAGGTGGACTTCGGTGACGGCGAGTTGGTCACCGGCAAGGGAGCCAGCACGGATGTGATCGAAGCCAGCGCGCGTGCTTACTTGAATGCGGTGAATCGGTTTCTCGGTAATGGAAACGGGAAAGTGAAGAAAGCGCCGCAGCCGTAATTTGTTCAAAGGCAGGACGGGCGTCTTGGTCAAAAAAACGCGCTGTCCCGCTTCCCCATAAATTGCCGCAAGAAATCTGTGCAAACTTTTGTCGCCTATGCGACGAAAGTTTGTCACGGCGCTTCAGGGTTCAATGCGCGAAATCCTCAGGGAAATCTCTCCCGCAAGACAAGAAACCAAAGATTGAAAAACAGCCGTGCCTCTTTCACCTTTGGTGCATGTTGCGTGGACGATTTGTTCACATGCTTGCGATGGCCGCGATGTTCACGTTCGCGGGATGTGAAAAGCCCGTTGGCAGCGCGTCGTCAACCACGGTGTCCAATGTGGCTCCGTCCTTTCCTGTCACCCAGGCGCAACCGAAACTGCGAACCATGAAACTCTGGCTCGGCCCCCACGAAATCCAGGCGGAGTTGGCTTTGACGGCTCCTGAAGTGATCACGGGGATGATGTTCCGCAAGGAGATAGGGGAGAAGGAAGGGATGCTGTTTGTATTTCGCGATGAGGACAAACGCAGCTTTTGGATGAAGAACGTCCCGATTCCTCTGACCTGCGCTTACATCGACGGCGAAGGAACCATCCTCGAAATCCATGACATGAAGCCGTTGGACGAATCGCCCATTTATTCCAAGTCGGATAAGATCCAGTATGTGCTGGAAATGAAGCACGGCTGGTTCGAACGAAACAGGATTGAAGTGGGCACCGTCGTGCGCACGGAGCGCGGTTCGCTGCGGGAGACTTTTTTTCGAAGGCGCCAGTGATGGCAGCCCAAGAGACCCGGGCGCGAAAAGACGCACTGTTCGAGGAACATTATCTTCGCGCAGGCGAACGGCCGCGCGCTCCTGCTGAAGGGTTGAACGTCAACGCAAAATCCGCGTGCGTTCGGACTGCCTCCAGGTATTTTGTTTCCATGAATTCGCGCGTCAGATCCGAACAGTTATTTGCCGAAGCGCTCAAGCATATTCCCGGAGGAGTCAACTCGCCGGTGCGCGCCTTTCGGGCTGTGGGAGGCCAGCCCTTTTTCGCGAACAAAGCGAAAGGCGCGTGTGTGTGGGACGTCGATGGCAATGAATACATCGATTATGTCTGCACGTGGGGGCCCAGCATCCTCGGCCATGCGCATCCGAAGATTATTCAAGCGGTGCAGCAAGCGGCGGAACATGGGACAAGCTTCGGCATTCCCAATCCGCTTGAGGTCACCATGGCCCAGCTCATTTGCTCGGCTGTGCCCAGCGTGCACAAGGTGCGCATGTGCAATTCCGGGACCGAGGCGACCATGTCCGCAATCCGACTTGCGCGCGGATTTACCCGGCGCGACAAGATCATCAAATTCGAAGGCTGCTATCACGGCCACGTCGATTCGCTGCTGGTGAAGGCCGGTTCGGGCGCTCTAACGTTCGGCCATCCGGACAGCGCGGGCGTGCCGGCGGCGTTCACGCAGCATACCGTCGTTCTCCCGTTCAACGACGTGGAAGCGGTGAAATCGGCTTTTGCCGCCAACGCCAACAACATCGCGGGGATCATACTCGAACCCGTGCCGGGAAACGCGGGCCTTTACTTGCCGAACGCGGGCTATCTGGAGTTTCTGCGAGAAATCACCGTGGCGAACGGAGCACTTCTTATCTTCGATGAAGTGATGACTGGTTTTCGCCTGGGTTGGGGTGGTGCACAACAGCGCTTCGGCATTGCGCCCGATCTGAGCTGCTTCGGCAAAATCATCGGGGGCGGTTTGCCGGTAGGCGCCTTCGGAGGGCGCGCCGACATCATGGATTGCCTTTCGCCCTTGGGACCTGTTTATCAAGCGGGCACACTCAGCGGCAATCCGCTGGCGATGGCCGCAGGGATTGCGTCGCTTGAGCAGTTAAAGTCATCCAACGCCTATGAGCGTCTCGAAGTGCTCGGCGCAGGGCTGGAGTCCGGGATGCGCAAGGTCGCGCGATCGGCCGGAGTGCCGGTCGAATTCAATCGTATCGGTTCCATGTTTTGCGGCTACTTCACCGACCGGCCCGTTCACAATCTCGACGACGCCTTGCGCAGCGACCGCGGGCGCTTCGCCCAATTCTTTCACGGCATGCTGGCTGAAGGAATTTACTTCGCGCCGTCCCAATTCGAAGCTGGATTCCTCTCCACCGCGCACAGCGAAAGGGATATCGAGAAGACGGTCAACGCTGCGGCGAAGGTGCTGAGACAAATGGCTTAGACATGCGCATCCTTGCTCTCGACCATGGCGCCAGGCGGATCGGTGTTGCCATCAGCGACGAACTGAAGATGATTGCTCAGCCGTTGGAATTCATTCCCGCCGAGCCCTTCGCCGGTTTTCTTGCGCGCCTGAAACATTTGATTCAAGAAAAGGAAGTGGAGCTGATTCTGATCGGCATGCCGCGCAACATGGACGGCAGCTACGGTCCTGCCGCCCTCAAGGTGCAGGAATTTGCAGCCGTGCTGAAGGACGCCGTCGTCATCCCCATCAAGACCTGGGACGAAAGATTGACATCCGCTCAGGCCAATCGGTTTCTCATCTCCGCCGGCGCCCGTCGCGCCAAACGCAAAGAGAAAGTGGATCAAACCGCCGCGGCCATCCTGTTACAGAGCTATTTGGATAGCGGGTCGGACGGATTATGCTGAACGGCGGATTTGTGAAGCTTCACTTCGACGCTGAAGCCGGCCACCCTACGTGATGGAGTATTGCGATTTAGTCCAGGGAACGGATTGGCTGACTTTGACGAACATTCCGCCTCAACCGGCGACGACCAACCTTGTGATCCAGGATGGCTCAAGCGGTGCCCAACGCTATTACCGACTGTTGCTGCCCTGACGGTCGGCATTTCAGAAAGGAGGCACGAACGGCATCCCATGCGCGTTGGCGACGGCTTTGCAGGTCAGCTTACCGTTCCTCACATTGATGCCACTCGCGAGCGCGCGTCCCGCCCCTGCGGCATAGCAGGCCTCGTCGAGTCCACAATCCGCCAGCAATTCGATGTAGCGATAGGTGACATTGGTCAGGGCCTGAGTAGCGGTGCGCGCGTAGGCGGCCGGCATGTTGGCCACGCAATAATGGGTGATGTTTTCCTCCACAAAGACGGGATCATGATGCGTGGTTGGTCGCGAAGTCTCCGCACAACCGCCCTGATCGATGGCGATGTCCACCAGCACGCTTCCGGGGCGCATGCGCCGCAACATCTCGCGCCGAATCAGTTTGGGCGCTTTCGCTCCCGGCACAAGCACGGCGCCGATGAGCAAGTCCACGGAGGGCAATAAGTCCATCAGGTGTGCCTCGCTTGAAAACAACGTGTGCGCGGTGTGCAGTGTGATATCCAAAAAGCGCATCCGCTCCACGTCCACTTCCAGAATGGTCACGTCCACGCCCAGGCCCGTGGCCATACGCGCGGCGTTGACACCTGAGGCTCCCCCGCCCAGTACGACCACACGCCCGGGCAGGACTCCGGGCACGCCGCCCAGCAGAACGCCGCTGCCGCCGAAATGTTTGGCCAGGAAATAGCCGCCGACCAGGACGGACATCCGTCCTGCGATTTCACTCATGGGCTCCAGCAGCGGCAGACGTCCATTGACTTCAACTGTCTCGTAGGCCAAAGCCGCCACACCGCTTTTCAACAGCGCCTCGGTCAGCGAACGACTGGCAGCCAGATGAAGGTAGGTGAACAGAATTTGTCCGGGTCGAAGCAATCCGTATTCGGAAGGCTGCGGCTCTTTTACTTTGATGAGCAGTTCACCTTGCTCGAACAGCGCGGCGTGATCCTTCAGAATCGTTGCGCCCGCCGCTTCGTAATCGCCATCGGGATAGCCCGCGCCCGCGCCCGCGCCTGTTTCGACAAGCACGCGGTGACCGCGCTTGATGAGTTGATAAGCAGCCGAAGGTGGAAGGGCTACGCGGTATTCCTGCTCTTTAATTTCTTTGGGGACGGCGATGATCATGGGTTCGTTAAGTCATTAAACCGTTGAACGGTTGAACTATGGAATATTGAATCGGGCAGAAATCATCCATGACTCCGATTTAAACGATTCAACGATTTAACGGTTCAACCATTCGGTGCGCCGCAACTTCCTGTCTAAATTCCTCCGCCGACGGGACCGTACGGATGCGAGCCACCAAATCCTTCAGCGTCACAGCCCGGCCCGCCTTGCGCTCGGCTTCTTCAATGCGTTCAAACTCCGAACAGACGAGTGCGCGCGATGGATCGTCGCGGGTCTCCAATTCCTGACTCAAGCCGGCCCGCATGATGAACAGCACATCGTGGCAGGTGATGGTTTCAATCGGACGCCCCGGCACATAGGCCGGTTCGTTGTCGCTGCAAACTTCTAAGGCCAGTCGCGCCTCGATCAACGGGCCAAGCACACGTCCCACCAGGCGGCTGGGCACGCCCAGTTCGGTGCCGATTTCCAGCTGCGTAGGCGGCTTTTCACCGGGATCAAAACGCTGGGCCAGATAAGCCATGACGCGCAAGGCCACGTATTCGCGGCCACGCTGGCTGACGCTTTCGGCCTTCTTTTCCTGGACGTAAACGAGCCGGTTCTGAAACGCGTACGCGACCTGGGCGCCGAACAGCACAATCAACCACGAGAAATAAAGTCCCAACAGAAAAATGGGAACGAGCGCGAACGCAGCGCCGTAGATTTTGCTCATGCCCACCACACGGGAAAGATTGATCGCGTTCAGGATGTTGAGGAACAGCCAGAGACTGCCGCCCATGACGCCGCCAACCAACGCCGCCATCCAATGCACCTGCGTGTTGGGCATCAGTTTGTAAAGAACGGCGAAAGCGATGCTCACGAGGATGAACGAAGGCAACAAACGAAAGACCACGGCCAGAGCCCCTGCTGGTTCCGGCCCCCTTTGAAGGGCGCTGCCCACGTGCGCGACGATCAAGGCGAGCACCAGGGGCCCAAGGGAAATGGTGGTCCAATACTGGACGATGCGCCGCAGCCAGCTTCGCCCGCGCGTGACACCCCAAATATCGTTGAACGTCCCTTCGATTGTGCTGAGCAGCATGATGCCCACGGCGATCAGCCCGATCACGCCCCAGGCGCTGAGCGTGCCCGACTGGGTATTGTTGATGAACTCGACCATGCGTGTGATGGCCGTATCACGCGCGGTCGGCTTGCCTTCCTCCTCCGGCACCAGCTTGAGTTGGGGCACGGCGGTATCGACGAAGCGCTCGATCATCTCGCGCGTGGCATTGGGGCCGCGTTCCTTGATCATGCTCGAGGCGATGCCAAAGCTGACCGCCAGCAAGGGCACCAAGGCCAGCAGTGTGGTGTAAGCCAGGGCCGTGGCGCGCAGCGGGCAGCGGTTGCGCGAAAAGCTTTTGAAGACCAAGAGCCAGAAATGGGCGAACCGCTGCAGCCAGGAAATCTGCGCTTCCTCATGAGTTTCAATCCACTTTTCAGTGAGAAACTCGTAAATGGCCTGGTAAAGTCGCTTTAGCCTGGAGCCAGTTGCATTGCCCATGGCATTGGCAACGTAGCAGCCGGGAGTCCAAAGTTCAAAGACCAAAGTCAGCAGCGATCCTCACCATGGTTGAAAAAGATATGAAGGCACAACTTTGAACTTTGAACTTGAACCCCTAAACTCTAAACTGCGGCGATGGCTCGGAAGGAACCGAAACCTGCCGCCCAGCCGCGCGGCTTCAGCGACATCATCGGGATCGTGTTGATGGCGCTCGGTTTGTTGTTGCTGGTGGCGCAACTCTCCTTTGATCGGCTGGATATCGCGGCCAACCGTTATCCCCCCAACGCGACACCGCACAACTGGATCGGCAAGGCCGGGGCCTTTGGCGCCAATGGCCTGTTCTTTCTCTTCGGCGCCGGGGCGTTTGTGCTGCCCATTTTGTTGCTGGTCTTTGGGCTGGGGTATCTGTTTGAGTTTTTCGCCTACTTGAAACGCCGCTGGATCTGGGCGGCCGTTTTGTTTTTCTCCTGTCTGGGCTTTTTCGACACTTACTCGCACGCCTGGGAAAACTTGCGCCAGAATCTCAACGCACCCAGCGCCGGTGGCCTGCTTGGCAAGACGATGAACGATCTGCTCTTCGGCCATTTCGGAGCCCCCGGTGCGACTATTATCTTTGCCACGCTTTACCTGATAAGTCTGATCTTCCTGACCAATTTCAAACTGGGCGAATGGCTGCGCAGTTTCTTTTCGCGTGAGCCGAAAGAACTGGATGACTCCGATTGGACTCCGGAAGAGAAGGCGCTGGCCCGTCGCGCGCGGGACCTGGAGAAACAGGCCAAAAAGTTGCAGGAACAGGTCGATAAGTCCGGGCTCGGAGCGGATCTAAAGCCAGTCCCGGCTCCGACAGTGCGCGACTTAAGCATCCCGCAAACGCGTCCAGCGAAGCCAGCCAAAGGAAAGGAGACCGAGTCTGAGATCGAAAAACCAGGCATCGAAGGCGAAGTGATTTCAGCCAAAGAAATTGCCGCCGCCACAACGGCGGATGTATTGGGACAGAAACCGGAATTGGGAGGCAGCCCAGCCGATGCCAAACGGGCAGAACCACAGGCGTCCGAAGAAGAAAAGTTGGAGCCAGTCACCGCGGCCACACCGGCAGAACCGGTCAACATTACCGACAACACGGGCGCCAGGGCCAGGCGTCAGTCAAAAAAGCCGAAGCCCATTGCGGTCGCGGCCACGCCACTGATTGGCAACTACCAGTTGCCTCCGCTTGATTTTCTTCAGTTCCCCGATCTGACCTTCAGGCCGACCGAATCGAAGGAAGAGCTGATGGCCAATGCGCGGTTAATGCAGAGTACTCTGGAGCAGTTCGACATCGAAGTAGCCTTGGGGGACATTACCAAAGGTCCGACCATCACGCGTTACGAACTGCATCCCGCTCCAGGTGTTAAACTCGAAAAGATCTCTGCTCTCAACAACAACATTGCCGCGGCACTAAAGGCGGAACGCATTCATATTCTTGCCCCCGTGCCCGGCAAGAGCTCCGTCGGTGTCGAAGTGCCGAACCTCGTCAAGACCAAGGTCATCATTCGCGACCTCCTGGAGTCCGAAGAATGGCAAAAAACCAAAGCGCGCATCCCGCTGGCGTTGGGCAAGGATGTTTATGGGCATCCGATCCTGGCCGATCTTTCGGACATGCCGCACTTGTTGATTGCGGGCAGCACCGGGTCGGGAAAATCCGTTTGCATCAACGCCATCATTGCCTCGCTGCTCTACCGATTTCCGCCCGACCAGCTCCGGTTCGTGATGATCGATCCAAAAGTGGTCGAGCTTCAGCACTACAACACGCTGCCGCATCTGGTGGTTCCGGTCGTTACCGATCCTAAGAAGGTGATTCTGGCACTGCGCTGGGTTGTCAACGAAATGGAGAAGCGCTATCAGATTTTCGCCAAAGTGGGCGTGCGCAACATCAAGTCCTTTAACGAACGCCCGCGCCACAGACCGCTTCCGCAACCAGAACTGGAATTGCCGCTCATTTCACGAAAGGAGAAGGTCGAAGCTGGAGCGGATGGATTCGCGGTAGAAGTGGACGAGGAAATTGTGGTGCCGCGCGAGGACGACATTGTCATCCCGGACAAGCTCAGTTACATCGTGGTGATCATCGACGAGCTGGCCGATCTGATGTTGGTGGCGCCGGCGGATGTCGAGATGGCTATCGCGCGCATCACCCAGATGGCGCGCGCGGCAGGCATCCATTGCATCGTGGCCACACAACGGCCCAGTGTTGACGTCATTACCGGTGTCATCAAGGCCAACATTCCGGCGCGCATCGCGTTCCAGGTTGCCGCCAAGGTGGATTCCCGCACTATTCTCGATGCGATGGGGGCGGACAAATTGCTGGGCAAAGGCGACATGCTTTATCTGCCGCCCGGTTCGGCGAAGTTGATCCGGGCTCAAGGCACGCTCATCACCGACCAGGAAATCCAGAACATCGTGGACTTCATCGCCAGACAAGGCAAGCCAAGCTACGAACTGGAAATCCATCAGCAACTCTCGAAGGCGACCACGAGCCTGGATGTCGAAAACGGCATCGATGAGGACGAAGAGTTGATCCAGCAATGCATTGAAGTCATTCGTAGCGAACAAAAGGCCAGTGTCTCGCTTCTGCAGCGCCGGCTGCGCCTGGGCTATACGCGGGCCGCACGCATCATGGATGAATTGGAAAACCGCCGTATTGTCGGCCCAAACAAAGGCGCCGAGCCACGCGATATTCTCATCGACCTTGACGGGACTGCGGCCAATGGAGCCGGACAATAGCCCGTAAGAACCGAGAGTGCTTATCACGAACCATGGCCGGCTGGAAAATTTTCTTCATTTGGATTTTAGGTTGCCGATGAGCTTAACTAGTGACGTGCGCGTGGCCAAAGCTCATTAGGATCCAGCCCCTCAAGGGCTGTGCAATCTTCTTTACCCCGCTCTTCCTGGCTTCGGCTCTTTTTGCGGCTGACGAAACATTCCCGGTAATGAGGGTCGGCTCTCAAACCTACTCCAACGTCATGGTGACCGGTAAGAACCATCAGACAGTCTTCATACAGCATGAGAAAGGGATCGCGACACTCAAGGTAAAGGACCTGCCCATTGAGGTTGCCAAAGAACTGGGTTATAACGTGGAACCACCTCCCCCAAAAGTGGATCTTGCCCAGCAACTCCAACAGATTGAGGTCGATCCGCGCGTGCGCGAACTGCAAGAACAAGCGATGGAACAGATCGAGGCTTCGTTGGAAACGTTGAGCCCGAGGGAACAGGTTCTTCTTCTGGCGGCGGTATTCCTGATATATGTGTTTTTCTGCCAGTGTTGCCGCCTGATTTGCTTGAAGACCGGCCATAAGCCAGGTGTTTTAGTCTGGCTGCCTGTCTTGAAGCTGTTTCCGCTTCTCCGAGCGGCCGGCATGTCAGGCTGGTGTTTCTTCTTATTGCTGATCCCGCTAGTCAATATCATCACGGTCATCGTTTGGTGTGTAAAAATTTGCAATGCCCGTCAAAAAAGCGCGGTCCTGGCTCTGTTCCTTCTGCTGCCGATCACAAACATCCTCACCTTTCTTTATTTGGCCTTTTCGTCAGGAATCGAGGTCGAAGACACTCCGCGGAAATTTCAGTTTTCTTGAGTCATCGCGTTTGCAAAACCGCGAGGCGGTTTTATTTTCGCGGCAAGACACCAGTTGCCACGCGCCGTTCTCTGCTATAGATATTTTCTGTAGAGGCATCTCGGACGATCAAGGCCGAGACATAAAGAAAGGGCTTTTATGGACATGGTGACTGTAGCGACGTTCAACGACTTCCAACCAGCCGAACCCCTCAAGCGACGCCTCGAAGAGGCGGGCATCAAGGGGGACATTCACGACGAGCGGAAGCTGCAAAAATATTGGTTCATGTCGGAGACGCTGGCAGGCATCCGCCTCCGCGTGGACAAACACGAATATGAAAGAGCCAGAGGGTTGCTCGCCGATTGGGATCGGTCCGACGGGGTTTTGCGCGACGCGATCCATTGTCCGGAATGCGGCTCCTCGCGCGTGGAGTATCCGCAATTCACACGCAAGTTTGTTTCGCCCTCCGTCTACGCGCTTCTGTGCAAGCTTGGGTTCTTCGAAAAGAAATTCTATTGCGAGGAATGCCATTACACCTGGGCGGTGAGACAAAAGATCCAACCAGCGACCGACCTTCTAGGATGGCCGAAGAAGTGATCAGGGAGGGCGCAGCTCCTTAAGCTGTTTGAAATGCCGGGCGGACGAAGGCGGAAACCCTTGTCTTGAATGCCGGTTCAGCGCCGCGAACGAGCAAATCGGCGTTGCCAACGACGCGGCAAATCAGTTAGTTCTGTCGGGGATGCCTACGGTTGCCGAACAACTTCGTCACGCTCGCGAAGAGCAGAAGCTGAGCATTTACCAGGTGGCGGAGATTACCAAAATCAAAACCGATCACATTCGGGCCCTGGAATCCGGGGACTTCGATAGCTTTTCGGCTCCGGTTTATATTCGGGGCTTTGTGCGCACTTACGCGCGAGCTTTAAAGCTTGATGACGCGCGCATGGTCGGTGACCTCGAAACGGAGTTGGGCCGAAGCGAAAAATTCCGCGAACCTCCGCCGTTGACCAATGAGCCACGAGGTGCGCTGGACTTCGTCATGCTCCAGCTCTCCAAGTTGAGCTGGCGCATTCTTGTTTCCGTGTTGGCGGCGGCGCTGGTGGTCATCGTTTTGGTGGGAAGCGTTCGCAGCTTGCGCAACAGGAAAGAAAGCGACCCATTGAAAAAACTTGGCCCTGGACTCTATCAACCCTCTTCGAGCGAGTCGGGTGAGACGCTCCCCTTGCCTACTAACGCTCCACGCCGGCCTTGATGGACCGGCCCGGCGCCCGAATGGCTGGCGACAGTTCCTGATTTATAACAATTTGCTAAATTCCATTTGCCGCGCTAAAAAGGAGAGTGAGCATGTGGCAGTTGTTCAAAGAATTTCTTCTGTTTCTTCGTCAGGAAAAGAAGTGGTGGCTGACCCCGTTGGTTGTTCTGCTGTTGATTATTGGAGCGCTTATTGTCTTCAGTGGCGGCTCTGTTCTGGCGCCGCTCATGTATCCATTCATGTAGCCGGCCATGCGCCACCTCCTGGGCATCTCCGCCTACTATCACGACTCGGCGGCGGCGTTGTTGCGTGATGGAGAAATTGTCGCCGCCGTTCAGGAGGAACGCTTCTCCCGCCGCAAAAATGACGAGCGTTTTCCTCGACACGCCATCGAATTCTGCCTGCGTCAGGGAAAGCTCCTTGCCGAGCAACTCGACGCCGTGGTCTTCTATGACAAGCCGATCATCAAGTTTGCGCGGCTGCTTGAATCCTATTTGGCGGTGGCTCCGCGCGGTATTACAACCTTCCCGCGCGTCCTGCCCGGCTGGCTGAGTGAAAAGCTCAATCTTCGCAAAACCATTCGGGATGAAATACCCGGCTTGCGCGAGGACTGCGCTATCCTCTTTACCGAACACCATCAGGCCCACGCCGCCAGCGCGTTTTACCCCTCGCCATTCGACGAAGCGGCCATCCTCACCGTGGATGGTGTGGGCGAACGGGCCACCACGACCATTGGCCAGGGTCGCGGCGATGAAATTGAGATCCTGAAGGAGCTGCGGTTTCCCCACTCACTTGGATTGCTTTACTCCGCGTTTACTTCCTACTGCGGTTTTCGCATTAATGCCGGCGAATACAAATTGATGGGCCTGGCTCCTTACGGCGAACCCACATACGCCCGGACCATTTACGAACATCTGATCGATCTGAAACCTGACGGCTCGTTCTGGCTCAATATCGAATACTTTGCTTTCCTCCGCAGCCTCGTGATGACCAATGACAGGTTCCACCGGCTCTTCGGCGGACCGCCGCGCAAACCGGGAGCCCCTATCGAAACGCGGCACATGGACGTGGCGGCATCCATTCAGGCTGTGACCAGTGAAGTGATGCTTCGGTTGGCGCAGCACGCTCGCGAAATGACCGGCCACAGAAATCTCTGCATGGCCGGCGGTGTGGCTCTCAATTGTGTCGCCAACGGCTTGATTCTGCGCAGGAATATTTTTGAAACGATCTGGATACAGCCTGCAGCCGGCGATGCGGGTGGAGCACTCGGCGCCGCTTTGGCCGTAGCCGCAGACCTGAGGAGGCGAACTGGTCTGGCATCCCGCCTTCAGGCGGCAAGCGCGTTCCCAAACCCACGTTGCTCCAAACCGCCCCAGCGCGGGACTTCGAACCCCGACGACTACATGCAGGGAGCCTTACTCGGGCCGGAATTCTCCGAACCGGAGATCAAAGCCATACTGGACTCACACCATGCCATTTATCAGCGGCTGACGGACGAGGCACTATTCGGTCGTACCGTCCAATTGCTGCAACAGGAAAAAGTCATCGGCTGGGTGCAAGGCCGGATGGAATTCGGCCCACGCGCGCTGGGAAACCGTTCCATCCTGGGCGACCCGCGTTCGCCGAAGATGCAATCGATCATGAACCTCAAGGTGAAGTTCCGCGAATCCTTCCGTCCCTTCGCCCCGGTCGTTCGCCGCGAACGGGTCCGTGATTACTTCGATCTGGACGCCGATTCGCCCTACATGCTCTTGATCGCCCCGGTCAGGAAATCACTACGACTCCCCATTGATGAGTCCGCCCGCGGTCTGGATCGGCTCCAGCAGATGCGCTCAACGATTCCTGCCGTCACGCATGTCGACTATTCCGCCCGCATCCAGACCCTCACCCGCGACCAAAACCCGCGCCTGTATGCCTTGCTGGAGAGATTCGAGCAAGACACCGGTTGCGGCGTCCTGGTAAACACCTCCTTCAACGTGCGCGGCGAACCAATCGTTTGCACGCCGGACGATGCCTATCGATGCTTCGTGAATACAGAGATGGATTATCTGGTGATTGGAAATTTTCTTTTGCAACGGACCGCGCAACCACAGCGGAAATTGGAACGCACATTCGAACCCGTTCCCGACTAGCGGCATGAGGTTGAAGCTAAAGGAAGAGCCACGAGAATGGCTGAAGTTCACCGCCGTCATAGCGCTGGCGGCAGGCATTATCGGCGTGTTGCTTTATTGGCGCAGAGCGATCAGCCAGGAAGTGTTGACCGGATGGATCGGTCTGCTCGCGCTGGTGCTGTTGCTCTGCTGGGTTCGCCCCAGGTGGTTCCGCTCCTTCTATCGAAGCGGCATGACCTTGAATTTTCTGATGGGCCAATTTATGGGCAGAGTGATCCTGACCATGTTCTTTCTATTCATTGTCACCCCCCTCGGTTTGTTCCTGCGTTTGCTTGGAAAGGACCTGCTAAAACTGAAACGCAATCCGGCAGCCACGACCTATTGGCAGCCGGCCAAAACCAGCAATCAGTTCGACCAGCAGTTCTGAGTTCGTTTTCCACTACTGGCCTGCATTGCCAAGAGGCTTGACGTTTTGTTGCCGGAGTGGGTTAATCAAACTGAAAAAAAAGCCAAACTCTCAAACCATGAACGCGAAACTTTTCTCCCGGTTTTGTGGCGGGCGGGTCTTGGTTCTTGGGTCGCTGCTCATCAGTCCCTTCGTCCATGACGATCTCGAAGCGCAGACCGCCCCGCCTGCCATCACCTCGATTCGCCAGGAGCGCACCAACATCGTTGTGAGCGCGCGCGTGCCCTCTGGTGTCCGGCGTGTCACGTTGGAATCGCGCGCACGCATCGGCGACGGCGCCTGGGAACCTCGGGCCGTTACGCGGTTGGACGGCGCCGGCGGCACAGTTACCTTCTCCCTCCCCTGTTCCCGCCAATTGGAACTGCTCCGCGTGCGGGGCGATGACAGTGAACCTTTGCCTGCTTCGTTCTACGCAGGGACTAACAAATTCCTGGGTGAACCCAGTTCCGGCGGCCCAAACAGTCCGACGGCTTTTCTGGACGCCCGGGCCGGACCGGGTGCGGGCAGCCCAACCGAGCCTTCACGCGACGTGGTCGAGTCGGACATCTGGAAGATTCGCGACCGAACGCTCTATTTCTTCAACCAGTATCGCGGCCTTCAAATCATCGACATCACGAATCCGGACTCAGCAGCGGTGCGGGGCACGCTCCCGCTGCCGGCCTCGGGCGAGCAAATGTATCTGCTCGGCTCCCGGCATGTCGTGCTGCTGGCGCGCAATGGTTGTTACTACAGCAATGGCCAGGAAAGCCAGGTGCTGATTGTCGCGGACAATAGCGGCATACCCGAGGTCGTGGCCCGCCTGTCGGTCGCGGGATACGTCGTTGAAAGCCGGATGGTTGGGAGCGCTCTTTATGTCGCGTCGCAGTCCTATCGCCCGATGCCGGGCACCAACGCCAACGTGACGATTTGGGAATGGGGCACTTTGGTTTCGTCCTTCGACCTGGCTGACCCTGCAGCGCCCATCGGTCGGGGCACGTTCTGGTATTCGGGCTACGGCAACGTCATCGCTGCGACGGAACAGTACCTGTTTGTCTCCACCTTGAATCCGACAAACTGGCGGCAATCACTGGTTCGAATCATTGACATCAGCGAACCGGACGGAACGATGCAGCCATTGACTTCCATTCAACCTGCCGGCCAGATACGGGACAAATTCAAAATCAATTACAACAGCGCTCGCGGTGTGCTGACGACCGTCTCCGAGTATTGGGACGGCACGCAGCTGCTAACGATACTGGAAACATTCGATCTGCCGCTGCCAGGCGCCGGGTCAGGCACGGTCCGGAAATTGGGCGAGCGGTTCCTTGGCCAAAGCGAGCGCTTGCATGCGACACGCTTTGATGGAGACCTTGTTTACGTTGTCACCTTCCATGTCCAATTCCAACTGGATCCGCTCTGGGTGGTGGACCTTTCCGATCCGGCCCATCCCGAAATCCGAGGCCAATTGGAAATTCCGGGATGGTCCACCTACTTGCATCCGCTGGGCGACCGGCTGCTGGCTCTCGGCATTGAAACGAACCGTACGACGGTTTCGCTCTTTGACGTAGCGGACCCAGCCAGCCCGGCGTTGTTGAGCCGAGTGGCCTTGGGCAGTGGATGGTCGTGGACGGAGGCCAACTGGGATGAGCAAGCGTTCCAAGTGCTGCTGGGGTCTGAGCTGATCCTGGTGCCCTTCCAAAGCTGGACATCCAATGGCCTGATTTTACAAGTGCAATTGATCGATCTGGGGACTGCTTCCCTGGAACTGCGCGGCGTGATCGACCATCAGTTTCAGCCGCGCCGCGCAACCGTTTATGAGGACCGCATTCTTTCCGTTTCAGGCCGGGAATTGTTGAGCGTCGATTTCACCGATCGCGATCGGCCCCAGGTTCGCGGCGCCACGGAACTGGCCTGGCCGGTGGATCGGGTGTTCGTGCATGGCGATCATTTGATTGAGATGGCTAACGGATCCAGGAGTTGGGGTTGGTGGGACTGGTGGTCCGGACAAGGTCAAATCCGCCCCGTCATTCGGGTGACGCGTGCGGACGATCCGGATCACGTACTGGATTCATTGACGCTGACCAACCTGCCTGTGCTCGGCACTGCCAAGCAGGGTAACTACCTTTACATTGCGCAAGGCCCTGCCCTGTGGTTCTACCCATGGCTTATCTATGATGCTGGCGGTGGTCAAAGCGGTCCTTCATCCAACGCCACCACCGTGCTGCTGACGGTCATTCGCCTGGATGACTTGCCACAACTCTCCGTGAGCGGCGAAGTCGAAACAAAAACCGACGCGATGTTCCTCGGCGGTGATATGCAGGCCCTCTGGCCAAGACCCGGTTTGTTGGTGTGGGTCGGTGGCGGATTGGATTGGTGGTGGTGGAGATGGGGTCCGATCCCCCTCGGCGGTCCGGCAGATTCAGCGCGCGCCGGTTTCGCTCCCTGGCCGTGGTTTTGGCCCAGTTCGGGCGGCCTGCTGCTGGCATATGATGTTGGCGACTCCACGGCGCCGAGGTTTGCATCTGACGTTGATCTTACTCGGAGCAACCGCTGGAGTTTCGGCCAGGCGTTCACTGCCGAAGGTCTGGTTTACGTGAACCATCAGACTTCCGAATTTGTCCCCGGCCTGGAGACTCCATGGTGGAGACCCGCATATACGAACACGTACGTCGATGAGACAACTGGCGAGACGAATACCGTTGTCACACCCGCTGGCTCCTGGGTCCAACGCTCGTTCCTGGACGTGGTGGACTATGCCGATGCGAACGACCCCACGGTGCGCGATCCCGTGAACATTCCCGGCGGCTTGCAGGGCATCTCGCACCAAGGCGCGCTGCTCTACACGCTTAGCTCACAATGGACCAGAAACACAAATGGGTATATCACCTGGACGCAAAATCTGGACGGCCTGGCCTACGACGGCGTTTCGGCCCACCTGGTCGATTCGCTTGCGCTGCCCAACGCCTGGCCACTTCCAATATTGGTAGTGGGAAACAACATTTTCCTCGGGCGACCCGGCTACGATTACACGACGACCAATCGTAACCCGGATTACCTGGAAACCTGGGCCTTGCCGGACACTGGCAAGTTCACGCAACTGGGACGAGTTACCCTCACCGCGCCTGCCAATACCCTGGAGGATTTTCCAGGAATGCTCGCCGTGCAACAAGGCAACAGCATCATCGTTTTGTTTGACCTTGCCGATCCCGCGAATCTGAAACTCATTGGCCAAGACGCACCAGCCGGTTGCTTCTGGTTTGATTTAACGCACGCTGATGGCGATGCAAACAGCGGTCTATGGCTGCCGCTGGGAGGGTTTGGCGTGGCCCATATTCCAATCTCGCCGTAGCCAACTTTCGTGGGAGGATGGAGGGGCCTTCTTTACAGAGGCTTTACACAAGCCCGTCCTTTAGGGGGTATGATTTAATCCAGTGAACAAGCAGAAGCAAACTGTGAAGCCGTGACCGCGCTGCAAATTTCTCGGAGGATTTCAAAGCCAATCACGTCCAACAACGCAGGAACAATGAACAGGCGTACACTATGCCAAAGGCGATCATGCCGTGCTTTAACGCTGTTCTTCAAAATGCCAGGAGCCAGGCATTGAAGCGCCTTTGCGAAACGAAAGCCGGTCTGGTGGTTAATGATCAAGAAACATGGACTTCGATACGCCGAATAGCGGGACAGGCAAGCTCCTTGCTCCGACCTGCTCCAGACGGCGGCGGTTGAGTACCGCGAAAGCAATGAACGCCAGATAACATTCGGAGCAGATTAGAAACCCGTCCTACGTTGCTATGGATCAAAAACGAATTCTCGTCGTGGAAGACGATTCGGCCATCCGGCAGGGAATCGTCGATGCGTTGCAATTTGCCGGCTACGAAACGATGCAGGCGCCCAATGGCACCGAGGGCATGACGCAAGCCCTTCGCGCCACGTTTGACTTGCTTTTGCTGGATTTGATTCTGCCCGGTCATAGCGGCTTTGAGATTCTGAAGGCGGCGCGAGAAGCTCGGCCGACCTTGCCGATTATTATTCTCACTGCGCGCGGCGAGGAGGCGGATCGTGTGAAAGGTCTGCGCCTGGGCGCTGATGATTACGTGGTCAAGCCCTTCAGCGTACGCGAACTGCTGGCGCGAGTGGAAGCCGTTCTGCGGCGCTCGCCGGAACGTCCAAACAACGTAAACAAATTCAAACTTGCGAACGCGGTCGTCGATTTGGCCCGCTGCGAAGTGCGTTACGACGACGGCAAGCGTTGCGAACTTTCGGAACGCGAAGTAGAACTGCTGCGTTATCTGGCCGCCAACCCAGGGCGAGCAATTTCCCGCGATGAAATCCTGATGCGTGTCTGGCGCTTGAATCCAAAGCGAATGGAGACGCGCACCATCGACATGCACGTTGCCAATTTGAGGGAGAAGTTGCACGACGATGCCGACGAACCGAAAGTGCTCCTCACGGTGCGCGGAAAAGGATATATGTTCGCGGCAAAGAATGACGAATGACGAATGACGAATTCCAAATGACGTGGGAATGCCAAATGCCGACTGGCGAAGCGCTACCCATCGGGCCATTGTTTTTACGCTTTGACCCTTGCCATTCTTTCGACATTCGACATTCGTCATTTGCCATTTCTCCATGACGCGGCCCTCACATACCTGGATTGTTTTCGGCATTTGCTTTGCCGTGCTGCTGGCGGCGATGGGGTGGGTGAGTCTGACGGTCCTGCGGTTGGACCGTGTCGAGGCGCAGGCGCAGCAGCAGGCGGAGCTGGAAGAGCGCACGCGGCTGGCCTTGTGGCGGATGGATTCCTCGCTGACCCCTTTGATCGTCGAAGAAAGCGCGCGCCCCTATTCCGCTTATACGCCCTTTGCCACGGACCGCGCCTACACCAAGGGTTCGGTCCAACAGGAAGTGCAGATCCCGTCACCCTTGCTGAATTTTTCTTCCTCGAATGTGCTGCTGCACTTTCAATTCGACACGACCGGAAAGATCGTCTCGCCTCAAGTTCCTTTTGGCCACGAGCGCAATCTGGCTGAAGCGACGCACGCCCTTCGGGAAAACATTGAACTTGCGGCCACCCGTCTGACCGAGTTGCAGCAGATTTTAAATCAAGAAACCAGCCAGACTTTGGCCAGCGTGATGCCGCGCGCCTCCGGTCATAGCGCCTCAACCTGGCTTCAGCCGTCGGCGCCTCCGTTGAAGAATCGTGATTTATTGGCGAACACGTGCGCGGTTCCTGCGACCAACACTGTTCCGGCGATCAGCCTGAGCAATGTTCTGGCTCCGGTCGGGCAACAGCAAGAGCAATTGCCCGTAGCTCAACTCGATCGTCAGAGCAGGCAGGGACAGCTCTTGCGCAACTCGGCCGAATGGAATGCCCGTGCCAATGTGTATCAACAGGTCGCCGGCAACGAAAAAATTTCAGCCAACTACATCGCGCCGCCGGGTCTGAACCTGAACGAAGGCCCAATCAAAGCCGTCTGGATTGGCACCAGCCTGGTGCTGGCGCGCCGCGTCGCATTGGAGGGCAACGTTTACATCCAAGGTTGCTGGCTCAACTGGACGAATCTCAAGCAGTCGCTCCTGGCCTCCGTGCAGGATCTTTTTCCTTCAGCCGACTTGCAACCGCTGCTCTCACCGGATGGCGACAGAGACGCGCGCATGCTTGCATTCCTGCCGGTGAAATTCCTCACGCCGCCGGTTGTTTTTGCTCCCTTGTCATTTTGGTCGGCGATCCGTGTATCGCTGGCGGTAGCGTGGGCGTGCGTGCTCCTGGCGGGCGTCGCCGTAGCGGTGTTGCTGCATGGCGCTGTTTCGTTGAGCGAACGCCGCGGCGCCTTTGTCTCGGCCGTGACACACGAGTTGCGCACGCCATTAACCACTTTCAAAATGTATTCGGAAATGCTGGCTGAGGACATGGTGCCGGATCCCGAAAAGCGAAGGCATTATCTCAACACGCTCTGTTCGGAAGCCAATCGGCTGGGTCATCTGGTGGAAAATGTTTTGGCCTACGCGCGACTGGAGCGCGGCAGCGCCCGCAGCAGGGTGGAGCGTGTGACCTTGCGCGAGCTGATCGATCGTGTGAAGCCGCGTCTGGTTCAACGGGCCGAGCAGGCTGGCATGAAGCTGGCCGTGGACTCCGATAACGGTGGACTCGGAACTGTCGTCCACGTGGACGTGTCGGCGATCGAGCAGATTTTGTTCAACCTCGTGGATAACGCCTGCAAGTACGCCGCGCCGAGCGCATCGGAGAAGACCATTCACCTCGAGGCGCTGCCCAATGGAAAGTTCGCGATGCTTCGGGTGCGCGATCATGGTCAGGGCATTTCAGCGGAAGGCGCCCGGCGGCTATTCCGGCCCTTCAGCAAATCGGCACACGAGGCGGCCCATTCCGCCCCTGGAGTGGGGCTGGGGTTGGCGCTCTGCCGCAGGCTCAGCCGCAGTATGGGTGGGGATTTGCGCCTCGATCAACTGGTCAAAGGCGGCGCCTGTTTCGTACTCACTCTGCCCATTACACCATCTGCTCAGATTGCCAATCCGCCTTCGATTGCGTGAGCGGAAATCTCCGTCTTGCTTAACCTCGGTCGTTCGCGTTATTTCCGCTCAAATGACTTTTCCGCCGAATCTGATTGAAAGACTGCGCGCGGCCCGGCATGTCGCGGTGCTGACCGGGGCGGGTATTTCCGCGGAAAGCGGAGTGCCCACATTTCGCGATGCCCAAGCCGGTCTTTGGTCGAAATACAAGCCGGAGGACCTGGCCACGCCCGAAGCATTTCAGCGTAATCCGCGTCTGGTTTGGGAATGGTATGCGTGGCGGCGCGAGTGTGTCGCAAAAGTCGCTCCCAACCCGGGTCACATGGCGCTGGCTGAGATGGAACGCCGAGTACCGCATTTCACGTTGATCACCCAAAACGTCGATGGCCTTCATGACCGCGCCGGAAGCAGGTGCGTGTTGGAGTTACATGGAAACATTACGCGCACGAAATGCTTCGACGAGAATATGGTCATCCAAAACTGGATCGAAAGCGCTGAAGTGCCCCCGCGTTGTCCGCGCTGCGGCGGCAGGCTGCGCCCGGATGTGGTTTGGTTCGGCGAGACCCTGCCTGCGCGCGCATTTGCGGAAGCGCTTCAGGCAACTCAGACTTGCGAAGTATTCTTTTCGATTGGCACCTCCTCGGTGGTGTATCCCGCGGCCTCCCTTCCTTATGAAGCGTTAGAGTCGGGCGCCCTGGTCGTGGAGATCAATCCGGACAAGACACCCCTGACAACTCAGGCGACGTATTCTTTCCGGGCGCCATCAGGACAGTTGCTGCCTTCGATCGTGGAGGCAGCCTGGAGCTCGGAGCGAAATTGACGAATTCCTCGGCTAAATGGCGCTGCCATGCTTCAAAGATCGCAAACTTCGGCTTTAACTATTGCCCCGGCACGGCCCTTGCGGCATTCTTGGTAGTATGACTTGGACTGAGCCCGGAGCCGCGCGCGCGCTCGTAACGAGATATCCGCTCGTTACGGCGTTTGCCATCTCTTTGGCAGTTCACACGGCCTTTTTTGGTTTCTGGAAACTGGGCAAACAACTCCATTGGTGGGAGCATCAGGCCACGTGGCTGATGAAGTTGCACAAAAAGAAACGCCCTGCCTTTCGCTTTGCCAAAGTCCAACCGGTTGCGCAGCCAAAGTCGCGTCAAATTCCATTGACGTTTGTGGAAGTTGATCCAACGACGGCAACCAAGGAGGCGCCCAAAGACGCCAAATATTATAGCGCACAGAATTCCAAGGCGGCCAATCCGGATGCGACAATCGAGCAGGTCAACCCCAAAGTGGATGGCCAACAAGACAAGCTGGTCCGATTGGAAAATGTCCCCAAGCCGGGCCCGCAGCCGTTGCAACCGGCCATCACTCCTGAAAAGGTAACGGAAGAAGCCAAACCCAAACCCACGGAGACGATTGGCGATCTGGCCAAGATAAAGCCGGCGGAGTTGAAGAAACCAAACAATGGCGTGGCAGAAATCGCGTCCGACGCTTCCCCTCCCCAGGAAAAACCACGCACCCTTCAGGAGGCTCGCGCGCGTAAGCAAATGCTCACCGGTGAAAAAATGAAACAAAATGGCGGTGTGCTCAGGCATGGTGAGGTGTCGCTCGACGCTATCGCGACGCCGTTTGGCAGTTACGATGCGGCTTTTATCGCCGCCGTCCAACAGCGGTGGTATGACCTTCTGGATACCCACCAGTTCGCGCAACGTTCCGGCAAGGTGGTGCTGGAATTTCACTTGCTTTATGACGGACGCATTACCGAAATGAAGATGATGGATAACGAAGTCGGCGAAGTGCTGGGCTTGATTTGCCAGCGGGCTATCAAAGATCCCGCGCCCTACGGGAAATGGCCCGATGACATGCGCCGCATGGTGGAGAAGCCTTATCGCGAAGTGAAATTTACATTTTATTATTACTAGGAGAAAACTCGCCGCCGGATGGTCTCTATACTCACGAATTTATGGACATACTTTTTATCCTTGCCCTAATCCTCACCTCGATCATCGCCGTGACCTTCATCGTCGAACGCGGCCTGGCCTTGCGCTGGGACAAAGTGATTCCGCCTTCGGTGCAAATGGGCGTGCAGCATTATCAATCGGGGCTGGATCTTGCCGGGTTGCAGACGATCTGTGATCAGAGCCCGTCACCGAGCTCCCGGTTGCTGCTGCTGGCCATGGATCACCTGGACTGGTCCAAGACCGAAAATGTCGATGTGCTGGAGACACGGGCGCGACATGAAGTCACGAAACTGGAACGGGGACTGGTGGTGCTGGAAATCATTGTCGGCATCGCGCCGCTGCTCGGATTGGTGGGAACCATTTATGGATTGATCATCCTCTTTGGTGGCATGGACCAGAACGCCGCGGTCGATAATGCCAAGTTTGCGCAAGGCGTCAGCCTGGCGCTCAACGCCACGCTCATCGGCCTGCTGGTCGCCATACCCGCTCTGGTGGCGTGGAGCTACTACACCAAGAAGGTGGAGAATCTGGCGATAGAAATGGAAAGCCTCTGCGATGAATTTCTCCGCAAACATTACCGCGTCGAAGAGGGCCTGAGCGCTCCGCGCATTGTGGCCCGAAAGAGTTGAGGTCTCATGCAGTTCACCCGGCACAAACGGCGTCGCGCACCATCGGTCATCATCGTGTCGCTTATCGACGTGCTGCTGGTGGTGTTGATCTTCCTGATGGTAAGCACCACGTTCAAGAAGGTTGAAACGGCTTTAAGAATCACCATGCCGGAGTCCAAGCAAGCCAAGCCGGGGGCTGCGGACCCCAAAGCGGTGGTGGTCGGTGTGGCTTCGAACGCTCCCTATTTCCTCTTTGGAGACCAGCGTGTCACGCTCGATCGTTTGCAGAAAGAGCTTGCGGCTGCCACGCAGACGAACCCGCAAGTCACCGTGACGATCAAACCAGACAGAATGGCGCCGGTCGGTGAATTCATGAAGGTGTTGGACGCGGCCAAGGCGGCCAATCCCGGTGACATTAAGATTCTTGCGGAAAAGCCAGGGCGGGAGTGATCGGTTCTCAAACGGCTGCTGGGTCCGGCCGCAGGTCACAAATCACTTGATCAACTCTTCCGCGATTTGCACCGCGTTCAACGCAGCGCCTTTGAGCAGTTGATCTCCGGAAACCCAGAAGCACAGGCCATTGTCCATCGCGCAATCCTTGCGAATGCGTCCGACCTGACAATTGTATTTCTCCGCGGCATAAAGCGGCAGCGGATACTCATTCTTCGTCGGCTCATCGACCAGATCGAGTCCCGGCGCATGGCTTAACACAGCTCGGGCGGCATCGACGCTCACCGGTTTTTCAAACTCCGCGCTGACCGCCACCGAATGGGCGCGATAGACCGGAACGCGCACACACGTGACGCTGGCGCGAAAGGTCGGATGATGCATGATTTTGCGCCCTTCGTTTTCCATTTTCGCCTCTTCCTTCGTGTAGCCACTGGGCAAGAAGGCATCGACGTGCGGCAACACGTTGAAGGCGATCTGGTGGGGATAAACCTGCCGGGTCGGCGGTTTGCCGGAAACGATTTCGGAAACCTGGCGTTCCAATTCCTCGATGGCCTTGGCCCCGGTGCCTGATACGGCCTGATAACTGGACGCAAAAATCCGCTTCACATGGAAGGCCTGGTGAAGAGGATAGAGGGCCATCAACGTCACGGCCGTGGTGCAATTCGGATTGGCGATGATGCCTTTGTGTTTCGGAATATCTGCCGCGTTGATTTCCGGGATCACCAGTGGCACGGAATCGTCCATGCGGAAGGCGCTGGAGTTGTCCACGACGACACAACCCGCCTTGGTAGCAATCGGCGCATACTCCTTCGAAATGCTCCCGCCGGCGCTGAACAGAGCCAAATCAATTCCTGCGAACGACTTTGTGGTCAACTCTTTCACTGCGACAGTCTCGCCGGCGAAACCAAGCTTCTTGCCGACGGACCGGGCGGAAGCCAGCAATGTCAACTGGCTTACCGGGAAACGGCGTTTTTCCAGCGTCTTGATCATTTCGATGCCGACGGCACCCGTGGCACCGACAATTGCCACATGCGGATTACGGTTCATAAAGGCTCGCCACTATAACGATTGACGAGGATGTGTCAAACTGCGGGTCCCGCTTCTCCTTTTCTTAATCTTAATCATAAACATCATAATCCTGTTCTTAATCCCCCCTTGTGAAGGCGACGCCCGAAACTCTCGGTTCGGGGGCAAGCATTTCAGAAGAACTCCCCTAATCCAGGCCACTGGCGACTTTCGCCCGCTTCAAGACCGCTTGGGCCAGCGTGCGGGCCTTGGCGGCTCCATCACACAGCACCTGGTTTACGTAATCGAGATTGGTCGCGAGATCCGCCCGTTTCGTGCGCGCGGCCGCGAAAAACGCCCAATAATGTTCGAACAAAGTCTTCTTCAAATCTCCGTAACCCAGACCGCCAGCGCGCAGTCGGCTCTCCATCTCTTTCGCGACGTCAGGAGGCGCGACGAGCTTCAACAATTGGATCGCCAGATTCTTTTCCGCATCGGGTTTGGGCTCATCGGGCGAGCGGCTATCCATTACCAGGCTCATAACCTTCTTGCGGGCGGACTTTTCGTCGCCAAAAATTTCGATGGTGTTGCCGTAGCTTTTGCTCATCTTTTGCCCATCTGTGCCGGGCACGACGGCCACTTCGTCGCGAATCTGCGGTTCGGGAATCACAAAAGTCTGCCCGTAAGTCTCGTTGAACTTAATGGCGATGTCCCGAGTCATTTCGACGTGCTGTTTTTGGTCACGGCCAACCGGCACAATGTTCGAGTCATAAATCAAAATGTCTGCAGCCATCAGCACGGGATAGGCAAAGAGGCCGTGATTGGGCGAAATACCCTTGGCCATTTTGTCTTTGTAACTGGTGCCGCGTTCCAGAAGGCCCATCGGCGTGACGGTGCTCAACATCCAGGTCAATTCCGCAACTTCCGGCACGTCCGACTGTCGGAAGAAAACAGATTTCTGCGGGTCCAGGCCGCAAGCGAGAAAGTCCAGCGCCACGTCCATGGAGTTTTTACGGCGCTCCGCGGCGTCGAAGAGCGACGTCATCGAGTGGTAATTGGCGATGAAATAAAACGCTTCTCCCTTGTCCTGCAACTCGATGGCCGGTCGCATCATCCCGAAATAGTTGCCGAGGTGCAGCGCGCCGGAAGGTTGAATGCCGGACAAAATTCTCATCGGGAACAACGTAACAGCGAGTCACTGAGCCAGGGAAGCAGGAAAACAGAAGAGCGGGCACGAATGCCTCGCCATTCATTTGAGACTCGCGCAGGACATGACCGATACTTAAAGCTCAAGCTCCAAATTCCAAGTTCCAAAGAAATCCCAAGCAACAAACTCAAAAGGCCGATGTGCGAGTCAACTCCCTCCAGGGCGAGGCGCTTTTGGCGCTTGAAGTTTCTTTGGAGTTTGGAGGTTGGGACCTGGACCTTCGTTCAGAGCGGGTGTTTGCGAAAAACGGCCAGGCATCCTCACAAGATTCCGGACATTCTGGCGCACAAAGAGAGTGCACGTCTTGGCGGTTGACAGCCTTCAGTGGCACTGTTCAAATGATCAGGCAATGGATTCACTCACAACGCGGCAGCAGCAGGTGCTGGATTACATCCAAATTCACCAGCAGCAAAAAGGGGTTGTTCCCACCCTGCGCGAAATTGCCAGCCATTTTTCCTTTCGCAGCATGACGGCGGCGGTGGACCATGTGCGCGTTCTCCAGCGCAAGGGTTATTTGGCCCATGAACCACGCCGGGCGCGTTCGATCCGGGTGCTGAGTGAGATTGGTTCGTCGGGCCGGCAATTGGCCCGTGTGCCCGTTTATGGTTCTATCCCCGCAGGTTTTGCGGACGAGCGCCATCAAGAACCCAAGAGTGAGGTTCTGGTCGATCTGGCAGCCTTGGGCATCCAACCCAAAGGAAAAACCTTTGCGGTGGAGGTGCGCGGCGATTCCATGATCGGCCGGCACATTCTCGAGGGCGATCAAGTGATTTTGGATGCCGGGAGAACTCCGCGGCACGGAGAGGTGGTGGCAGCCCTGGTCGAAGGTCAGAGCACCTTGAAAACGTTCATCATTGAAAATGGCCGTCCATACCTCCGTGCCGAAAATCCCCTTTATCCAAAAATAATTCCGGCCGGCGAGTTGGTCATCCAGGGGGTGATGGTCGGATTGATTCGCAAACACGTTTGAGCATGCGCAGCAGGACAAACTTTACGGCCTTCAAGACACCAGGCGAATAAGCCGTTTCCGCAGCGATAGGATGGCCCAGGCGCTTCGGAATCCTCCGGAACGCCCCCGAACGCCTGGTTTGGGGAATCGATTAGTTGCTCTCAAGAATGTCCTTTGGTAGTTTTGGCCACCTATGGCACTCGACGAGATCTTACTGGAGGCCGAAGAAAAAATGATGAAGACCGAGGACGTGGTGCAGCACGAGTTTGCCGGCGTGCGCACGGGCAAGGCCTCGCCCGCTTTGGTCGAAAACATCATGGTCGAAGCTTACGATTCGCACATGCGCATCCGCGAACTGGCCGGCATCACGACGCCGGAACCTCGCATGTTGGTCATTCAACCCTGGGACGCGGCGACGCTGCATCCCATCGAAAAGGCGATTCAGAAAGCCAATCTGGGCTTGAACCCGGCCATTCAGGGAAAAATCATCCGCATCGCTATTCCGGAGTTAAGTGAGGAACGCCGCCATGAATTTGTGAAGGTCGTTCGCAAAATGGCTGAAGATGGCCGGGTGGCGATTCGCCATGTGCGGCGCGACGCGATGGAACATTTGAAGAAGGAGAAAAAGGAAGGAACCATCGCTGAGGACGACGAGAAGCACGCCGAAGTCGAAGTGCAAAAGTTGACCGATCAGTACATCAAAAAGATCGACGACCACCTCGCCCACAAGGAAAAAGAAATCATGACCGTCTGAGCCGGTCCAGGTTCAGGCCTCAGTGTCAGCAATTAGTTTTTCGGCGCCTCGAAACGGATAACCGTTTCATTGGTCTTGGCCAGCCCCAGTCTTTCCCGCGCCAAACGTTCCACCGTTTTTGGATCCTTCTGCACCGCGTCGATGGAGGTTTTTAATTGCCTAGAGATCCTTTCCTGCTCTTGAATTTTGGCTTCCAGCACAAAAATTTCTTTGCGATAACGCTGGTTCTGTTGAATCAGGGGCAGATACCAGAAGAAGACGGCCATCAGCCCCGCCACGAACAAGAGAAAAACCACCGCCTTGCTAAGGTTGTCCCAAATACCAACGTTGACGTGCATTGCGAGCTGTTATACAGCCGGCCATCGAAAAAGGAAGAGAAGAATGAGATGTGAAGCATGAAACGCGAACGTGTGGAGCAGGTGCTGGGGCTCGTGCCCTTCGCGCCGCAAGTCTTTCGTGCCCTCAACTTTTCACTTTTACGCAAAAATTCAATTTAGTTGTCAGCCATTCAAGGGCCGATAACACTCTGGCTGGATGATAAACGCGATACTTCTGATTTTTGATCCGGCCAATACGTGGGAGAGAATTGAGAAATCACAGCGCAATGTGTGGGCAGTATTCTTTCTTTTTTTGCTTCCGCTGCTGCTGCTCGCATCGGCACTGGAGGGATATGCACTGATTCGCTTTGGAAAGAAACAGGATATCATTGTTGAAAGAGTCGTACCCGTTTCTCAAGAGCTTGCCATCCGTTACGAAGCGGTGCAGTTCAGCTTGAGTCTGCTTATCACTTTTGGAGGGGCGTGGCTCCTTAAAAAAGCGGGCGAAGGCTTTCATCGGCGCCATACCTATAAAGAGGCGTTTACTACACTGGCCTATTCGCTGAGCCCGCTTTTTCTGTTGCGCATTTTCGATGGCTGGCCCGCCATCAACACCTGGATTTGTTGGGGCGTTGGCATTTTCCTCTCAGTAGCGGCCCTTTATCGAGGTGTCCCGCGCATCATGAAGCCCGATCCCTCCAGCGCGCTGGGAGTATATCTGCTGGGCTCCATGATGCTGATTCTCATCACGGGTCTGGCACACTTTCTGGCCGTGCAGGTTCTGGAGGAGAAGATTTTGACAAGCGGTTGGCAATTGTCGGCTGTTGAGTTTCGTGATTCGAGACCTCTGAGGCGTCAGACATGACGTGAAGGCATCTGCCCCTGCATTCACGCATCACGAATTACTTTTCACGCTGAGCCGCGCGCAAGCCTCTTTAATTCTCCAGTTCGCTTTTTCCAACGCGCGTCGCGCCGTGGCGTAATCTGCCTGGGTCAGTTCCTGCACGATGCGGGCAGCGCGATCACGCAGCTTGGTGTTCGACGCCTTCACATCAATCATCAGATTGCTGAGGACCTTGCCCAGGCGCACCATGGCCAGGGTGGTGAAGATATTAAGAATGAGCTTGGTGGCCGTGCCGGCTTTGAGCCGCGTCGAACCAGTGAGAATTTCCGGGCCGACGTTGAGCGCAATCACCAAGGGGAGACGGGACGGCGGGGAGATTTTAACATTCGGATTGAAACAGAGCAGAATCGTCTTTGCTCCGCGTCGTTTGGCTTCAGCCAGGGCGCCCCAGACAAAAGGCGTCCGGCCGCTGGCAGCGATACCTACGACAACATCGCGGCGATCGACTCCACGAAACTCCACCGCGCGCGCGCCGGCCGCGGGATCATCCTCCGCTCCCTCCACGGCTTCCCAAAGGGCGCGCGAACCGCCGGCGATAATGCCCTGCACCATTTCCGGCGGCGTGCGAAACGTGGGTGGACACTCGCTCGCATCCAGAACGCCCAGTCGGCCGCTGGTACCCGCGCCCACATAAAACAAACGGCCGCCTTGTTTGAACGACCGAACAATGACCCTGACCGCGCGCTCGATCTCTTTTCGCTTCGCCAAAATGGATTTGGGAACCCTGGCATCTTCGCGCAGCATGAGCCTGATTGCTTCGGCCAGAGAAATCTTGTCCAGGTTCATGGAAATCGGGTTGCGTTGCTCGGTAGGAGAAGCAATCAACTGACTCAGATCATCGGTAAGCCCGGGCACGCCTTCCCTGGCCTCGAAACTTTGAGCTTGAACCTCGGACTTCGGGCGCTCGGCTCCCAACGTCGACCTTTGAGCCTTGACCCTTGAGCTTTGAACTTCGAAATGCTGCCTTGCAAGTTCAACGGCGCCCCAAACACTTTCGCGCCGAAGGGGAATGACTATGCCTTCCGGCCACAGTTGCCGCAGGCTTCGGCTGACCTGCTGAGCGAAGCGCGGCTGTTTCAGCAAAACGCTTCCTGCGAGAATAAACTGCACGGGCCGTCCTGGCTTAACCAGCCGGCGCGCACAAGCCGCCGCGTCCTTCGCCAGACTTTCAGCAGCGCTGGCCAGTATGTCGGCGGCGATCTTGTCCTTCTGCTTCCAAGCGTTGAAGACCTCCGTCGCCAACGCCGCTATCTCAGCCTTGCTCGCGTTTTGTGCCCAGCCAATCAGATGGTTGGGCTCATTCAGTTGCAATGCTCGAAGAATTCTTTGGCCGAGCCCCGACCACTCGCCGTCCCGGTCGTAATAGTACACCGCCGCTTTGAGGGCGCGCAGGCCAATCTCATAACCACTGCCCTTATCGCCGAGGATGTGGCCCCAACCGCCAATCTTGGCCGTTTTGCCGTTAGTGGTGCGTCCAAAGCAACAGGAACCGGTTCCGCTTAACACCAATACGCGGGGCGGAAACTCCGCATTCCGCGTTCCGCGTCCCGCGTTTCGGTCCTGCGCTGCCATCAACGCCGTTTCCAAATCATTCGTGGCGTGACAAGGAACGCGCGGCCAGACTTTCTCGGCCGCCCTTCGGAGTCGGGTTCGATCCGATTCTGTCCGCGCCCCGGCCAGGCCGATGGCCAGCGCAACCGGAGATTGAATAGTGGAAGCAACAGAACGAAGATGGCGGACAAGTTGAGCATCGTTCAACAATTGAAGATTTGCCGGGCCCGCTTCCAGTCGATGCAGCACCCGCCCCGTTCCATTGACTGCCAATGCGACTGTGCGCGTGGCTCCTCCTTCGATCCCCAAATATACTTCCGCCGCCCGGAGCGCGGGTCTGTGACCCGCAGCAACCTCGAGAATGTTGGCGGACTGCGACTCACGGAGCCGCGATCCGGGTGAAACCTTTTTTTTCATCCGCGCCTATGATTTTCCGCTCACGCATTTTTTCCAAGGCATTAAATCGTTGCCGGTCGGCGCGGGTCCGGCCCATCCTTAGAAACATGCTCATCCCAGGCATCCTGGTGGGAATATACGTTGTCTTTTGTCTCGGTTTGACTGCGGGCCAGCGACATCTGATCTATTTCCCATGCCGCGAGAGCTTTGGCGTACTGCAAGCCAGGGCAGATTCCGAGGGGTTCGAGGCTTGGCGAGGCGCGAGCGGTGAATTCATTGGTTGGAAACGCCTCGCCACAAAACAGGCTGCGGCGGGTCAGGTGCTGATCCTTCACGGCAATGCCGGTTGCGCGCTGGACCGCACGCCGTACGCCGAAACTCTGCAATCCATCGGGTCCTATGATATCTATATTCTCGAATACCCGGGCTATGGGCGGCGCGCTGGTTCAGCCAGCCAGGCAAGTATCTTCAGGGCCGCGACGGAAGCGATGTGCCTGTTGAAGACGACAAACAAAACCTACCTGATTGGCGAATCCCTGGGAACAGGCGTCGCCTGCTATCTTGCCGGCACCTCCACTCAATCCGTGGCAGGCGTGCTGCTGATTGCGCCCTACAACAATCTGGCAACGGTAGCCCAACATCATATGCCAATTTTCCCAGCGCGCTGGCTGTTGCGTGACAAGTATCGCTCGGACGTTTATCTGAAGAATTATTCCGGGCCAGTCGCCTTCATTTTGGCAGGACGGGACACAGTCATTCCCTGCCGCTTTGGCCGGCGGCTCTACGATGGCTATCGTGGACCGAAACAAGTTTGGGAAGTGCGCGAGGCCGGCCACAACGAGATCCATGAAGTCGGCATCAGTTGGTGGAAAGAGGCGATTGAGTTTTGGCAGGGCCAGGGTGCCACGGTACCCAAAACAAGGCAGTAACAGAAGACCAAGACTTTTCTCACCACGTTCTTGAAAAGTGTCGGTTACTACGTGGAGTTTATCGATACGAATGACGTGTCGCACCACTTTTGCCGCGCATTGCAAAAGGCGCGTGCATCGTCGCCGGAGAAAGCGCTTGGTGGAATTCGGAACATGCGCTATCGATCCTTTATGACTGAGATGGAACAAAGCCTTCTGGAATCGCTTGTGGAACTGGATCAGGCTGTGCAGTTGATCAAAACGACTAATCCGAAGCCGAATCTGCTGCCAATCTTCAGTCGCATCGACGAACTGACGCGTCAGTTGCCGTGCGACACTGATCCCGCCTTACTCCATTACCTGCACAAGAAGAGCTACGAGAAGGCACGACTCTTCCTGCAAGGGCGCGATGCCGAAAATCAGGCCGGGAATTGTCGGCACCAATAGCTCCACCGTTTCATGTGCGTTTCAGGTTGCTTCCGCCAACTTGCCACTTGTCGCCTCCAACCTGTAGTTTCCCTTCGTGCTCGACGACACCATCGCTGCCATCGCTACACCGCTCGGAGAAGGCGGGTTGGCGGTGATCCGTCTTTCGGGTCCGCAGGCGCTCGCGGTGGCAGATAAGACCTTCAAACCGATTGGCAAAGCGTCGCTGAAACCTTCGCAAGCGCAAACGCACACGATTCAATACGGCAGGATCGTGCGTCAGAACAAAGTTGTGGATGAGGTCCTTCTAGCGGTCATGCGAGCGCCGCGCACGTTCACGCGCGAGGACGCGGTGGAAATCACCTGCCACGGCGGTTTGCTCCCGGCCAAGCTGGTCCTGGATACAGTCCTGGAGAACGGCGCGCGGCTGGCTGAGCCCGGTGAATTTACCAAGCGCGCCTTTCTTAACGGACGCCTCGATCTCGCCCAGGCTGAAGCAGTCGCTGACTTGATCCATTCGCGGACGGAGCTTGCACTTGCTGCTGCCAACGAACAATTAGCCGGGAAGCTTTCTCAGCGCATCAATCAATTGCGTGATGACATGATGAAAACGCTGGCACATGTGGAGGCGCACATTGATTTTCCGGACGAAGACATTTCCCCGGATACCAAGGACCAACTGGTTGGACGTCTGGAGCGAGGCGTCGTCTTTATGGATGAACTGTTGCGCACGGCGGATGAAGGACAGATCCTGCGTCGGGGCATTCGCGCCGCGATCATTGGCCGCCCCAACGCCGGAAAGTCGAGCTTGCTCAACCAATTGCTTGGCCATGACCGCGCCATCGTTTCGCCAATACCTGGCACTACGCGCGATACCATCGAGGAGACAGCAAACATTCGCGGCCTGCCTGTGGTGTTTGTCGATACTGCGGGCTTGCGCGAAGCCGGTGACGAAATAGAAGTGGAGGGCATCCGCCGCAGCCGCGCCTCGCTGGCCAGCGCGGAACTTATCCTGCACGTATTCGACGCTGCCGAACCCTTGACGCCAGCGGACGAGATTTACCTGGTCGAGTTTGCCGGCAAAAAACGCATTCTCGTCCGAAACAAGATTGATTTACCGGCTCGGCTGGAATTGCCGGCTGACAAAACGGCGCCCACGGTAGACGTCAGTTGTGTTACCGGCGAGGGCCTGGAAGCCCTCAGGGACGCGATTAAAGAGGTCGTCTGGTCGGGCGAAATCAAGGCCGAGATGTTGCAGGTGATGATCAACTCACGTCACCAGGACGCCTTGAAACGCGGGCGTGCGGCCACACTTCGCACTCTCGAAGCGTTGCGTGCCGATCAGACACTGGAATTGGTCGCGCTGGACTTGCGCATCGCCGCCAACGCCGTCGGCGAGATCGTCGGAAAGACTACCACGGAGGATTTGCTGGACTCGATCTTCAGCCAGTTCTGTATTGGGAAGTAATCCGTTATAATCCGTTATCAGTAATCAGTGGCCAGTAATCAGCGACCACGACGCTACCGCAAAATAACAGCCCAGCCCACTGCAACCAACTCCTCATCCAGATTCGCTTTTGACTTCATCCGGACTTTAAGCCACGTTCCCGGCGGAGTTGATGAACTGGCCGGAAGATTGCTGCGCAACTCCGGATTTGTTCAGGGTAATGAAATTGCATGGGTAAAGCATTAATCATCACAGAAAAGCCTTCAGTCGCAGGCGATATTGCCAAGGCGCTGGGCGGCTTCAAAAAACGCGAGGACTTCTACGAGAGCGAGAACTATCTGCTCTCGTGGGCGGTCGGTCACCTTTTCGAACTGGCCGTGCCGGCATCGATGAAGGAGCAGGACAAATGGGCGCTGAATAAGCTGCCTATCATGCCCCCGGCGTTTGACCTGGCGCCTACCGAAAGAATGGGCGGCCGAGTCAAGGCGCTTTGCAAGTTGATCAAAGACAAGAACGTGACCGAGGTCATCAATGCCTGTGACGCGGGGCGCGAAGGGGAACTCATCTTTCGCTATATCGTTCAATATGCAGGCAGCACCAAGCCCATCCGCAGGCTTTGGCTGCGATCGATGACGCCCGATTCCATCCGTCAGGCATTTCAGCATCTGCGTAGCGACGCAGATATGCAACCTCTGGCGCACGCGGCACGAAGCCGTAATGAAGCCGATTGGCTGGTAGGCATCAATGCCACGCGGGCCTTCACGCTCCGGTTGAGTGGCGGTCGCGGCAGCACGGTCACGTCGCTGGGCCGCGTTCAGACGCCGACATTGACGATCATTGTTGAACGCGAACAGAAAATTCAGGAGTTCAAGCCGCGCGAGCTGCAGGAAATTTTTGCCACATTCCGCGCGCAGGCTGGTGAGTACGTCGGACGGTGGTTCGACGAGGCATTTAAGAAGGAGGAAAGTGAAGTCGAGCGCACCAAGCGCTTGCTGGAACGGCTGCACTTGGATTTGGCTGACGCCGAACAGCGGTTGGAGTCAGCTCACGGTTCGTTATGGGACGAGCATCGGGCGGGGGCCCGCTTGTGGCATCGCGAGATCGCCGAGGCCATCGAGCGCAGATGCCAGGGCAAGACCGGCACTGTCGAGTTGGAAGAGAAGAAGCCTTCCACTTCCGCGCCACCGCAACTTTACGATTTGACCGCACTGCAACGCGAGGCTAACAACCGTTTTGGATTCTCCGCCAAGCGCACGCTCCAGATCGCTCAGGCGCTCTACGAAAGATTCAAAGTTGTCACTTATCCACGAACCAATTCGCGCTGCCTGCCAGAAGACTACGAAGCGACCGTCAAAGCCACGCTGGACAAGCTGGAGGCGACTCCACTCGGCCCGTTTGCCCGCAAAGTGCTGGACAACGGCTGGGTCAAACCTAATCCGCGCATTTTCAACAACGCCAAAGTGGGCGATCACTTTGCAATCATTCCCACCGGCAACATTTACGACTCCTTGCCTGACGATGATAAGGCGCTCTTCGACATGGTCGCAAAACGCTTCGTGGCCGTCTTCTTTCCGCCAGCACATTACGAAAACACGACCCGCATCACGCGGGTGGAAAGCGAAGCGTTCAAGACCGAAGGCAAAATCCTCGTGGCGCCGGGTTGGCTGGAAGTTTACGGACGCGAGGCGCAGGAAAGGCCGGAAGAAAATCTCCCGCCTGTCACGCAGGGCGAAAACGTCATCACCGAGCGAATCGAAATCAAGACCGAGCAGACCAAACCACCTGCGCGCTACACGGAAGCGACCATTCTCAGCGCGATGGAGGGCGCTGGCAAACTGGTGGAGGACGAGGAATTGCGTGAGGCCATGAAAGAGAAAGGTCTGGGCACGCCCGCCACGCGAGCGTCGATTATCGAAACGCTCATCTCCGCGAATTATCTAACGCGTCAGGGCAAGGAATTGCAGCCCACTGCCAAGGCGATGCAGACCATTCCGCTTTTGAAGAGTGCTGTGCCTGAACTCACCAGCCCGGAAATGACCGGTGAATGGGAGTTTCGCCTCCATGAAATCGAACACAAAAAGCTTACGCGCGACGCGTTCATGCGCGACATCCGCCAACTGACTGAGAACATCGTCCGCGAGGCCAAGGAATTTCATCCCGACGAGCACGTGCCCGACAGCGCCCCTTTTGGTCACTGTCCGAAGTGTGGCGAGCCGCTCGTCGAGCGATTCAAAAGCTTCACTTGCACGTCAAAGGCGTGCGATTTCACGGTCTGGAAAACGATTGCCGGCCGCCTGCTCAGCCGCGAGGAATTCGAGACGCTATTGCGCGACCGTCAAGTCGGCCCTCTTGATGGCTTCAGAAGCAAAGCGGGCAAACGCTTCAGCACGGTGCTCAAGTTGATGGACGATTTTAAAGTCGGCTTTGATTTTGGTCAGGAACAAACCGATGCGGCGGGTGCCCCGAAGGAAGTGGATTTCACGGGCCAGGAACCGTTGGGCAAATGTCCGAAGTGCGACGGGCGCGTTTTTGAAAGTGGCATGAGCTACGTTTGCGAGAAGGCCGTGGGCGCGGCCAAGACGTGCGACTTCCGCTCCGGCAAACTTATTTTGCAGCAGCCAGTGGATCGCGCGCAGATGACAAAGTTACTCGAGACCGGCAAGACGGACTTGCTGCCAAGATTCATTTCGAGAAAAGGCCGTCCCTTTGGCGCTTATCTCGTGGCGAAGGATGGCAAGGTCGCCTTTGAATTTGAGAAGCGCGAGCCGAAAGCCGGTGGTGCGAAGCAACGCAAGCCGAAAGAGCCGCAAGCGAAGGTCGACTTCACGGGCCAGGAACCCCTGGGTGAGTGCCCATTGTGCGGCGGGCGTGTATTTGAAACCGACAGCAAATACGTCTGCGAAAAATCGCAAGCCGACAAAAAGCCGTGCAAGTTCAAATCGGGCAAAGTGATTCTCCAGCAGCCCATCAACCGCGAACAAATCATCAAGCTGTTAAGTAATGGCCGAACCGACCGGATGGACAATTTCATCTCCAAGTACGGCAAACCATTCTCGGCTTTTCTCGTTTTGGGAGACGATGGCAAGGTGGGTTTTGAATTCCCGCCGCGCGAGCAACAGGCCGCAGGTGGGTAAGTGTGAACGTAAGAAGGTGGCGCAGCGCCTCGCTCAGCCTCTCACCGACTCATTCGCCTGACCTCTAACCTGCCACCGGGAGACGGGACTTGGCTTTTTCCCGCACGACGCTAGTCTCTGCGTGATGGACATTGCTCGCTCGGATGCTTCTCCCCGGGATGCGGACGTTCAAAGTTTCCTGCAGCACCTCAGCTCCGAACGCGGCGTCTCACCCTACACGCTGCGAAACTACACTCAGACCCTGACTGAATTCGCGCGCTGGCATGAAGAAGAGCGCCAACAGCCGCCGACCTGGGCCAAACTGCAGCGCGATGATTTTCGCAGTTATCTTCGCTTTCTTGGCCGCAAGCAATTGAGCCGCGCCGCCATTCAGCTTCGTTTCAGCGCATTGCGTTCATTCTTCAAATTTCTGGTCCGGGGTGGCGTGGTGGAAACTTCTCCCATCAAGAACCTCGCGCTACCGAAGGCGGGGAAGCGCCTGCCGCATTTTCTGACTGCACCGCAGATGGAGAATTTGCTGAAGGCGCCGCTGAGTGAGTTGACGGCCCTCAAGCAACGTTCGGAACGGCCGTTGGATGGGACGCCTTACCTTCGTGACATCGCCATTCTTGAAACGATTTATTCCTGCGGGCTGCGCGTGAGTGAGTTGTGCAGTCTGCTGGCCGAGGATATCAATTGGGCAGAGCAACTGGTGCGCGTGCGTGGCAAAGGAAAGAAAGAACGCCAAGTGCCCATCGGCGCTCCCGCCTTGGAAGCCATTCGATTTTATTGGAGCCATTTGCCCCATCCGCCGGGCGGAACGACGCCGGTTTTTCTGGCAAAGACTAAAAAGCTGTCCCCCATGTATCCGCGACTCGTTCAATTGCGTTTGAAGCGCTATCTGGAGATCGCCGGCCTGGATCCTCACCTCACACCACACAAGTTGCGCCATAGCTATGCCACGCACATGCTGGACGCCGGGGCGGACCTCCGTAGTGTGCAGGAATTGTTGGGTCATGCGCACCTGGTCACCACGCAGGTTTACACGCATGTGACGACCGAGCGGTTGAAGCGAGCCTACGATCAGGCGCACCCGCGCGCGTGAAGACGGGCTGGAGTCCAAGCTTTGGCTTATCTGGCGGCACGCTGAAGCTTGAACTGCCGCGCCGGCCTGTTCCAACTGCTACCGTTACGTTTTGAAGTGCGACGCCAACGCCGTGCGCACGTGTTCAGGAATTGGCAAAGCTGCCTGCTCTGTCAGCCATCGATAGGCTTGATCTAAATCGAAGAACTGTCCTTCAAGCTGAGCGTCGTAAGCTGCATCCAAAATGAGTCCCACCTCGGGGCCTGGCTTCATACCAAGTTCGAGAAGGTGACGCCCCATCAGGATCGGCTTGGGCGCGCTGGCTTGGACTTGTAACTCAGCCGCCTTGGCCAGCAGATCAGTCACGACTTGCGGCACAGACGGTGGCTTGGGCGGGCGGCCGAGGGCGTCTGCGGTCATGATCAAACACAACCCACCGATATTCTCAGGCTCAAGCCGTTTAGCCAGCCGTCGCACAGAGCGGTCTGTCACCACCTGCAGATAAGCCATGTGATTTTGAACGAGCGGCAGCACCCGTTCGATGATGGCTTGCGGAACATTGATGCGGTTGAGAAAGCTCTCGGCCAGCGTTGCACTGACTTGCTCGTGACCTGGCGACACGATGCGCAACTCGCCATCCCTCAGGACCTGCTCCGTCGTTTGCGCCTTGCCCATGTCATGAGTGAGGACGGTGAAGCTGTAAACGATTCGCGACTCCTCATCAGCCGCTTGCCATGGCGGAAGTTTCACGAGTGCATCGCAACAGTGGCATGTGTGGACAAAGACATCGCCTTCCGGGTGCCATTGTGGGTCCTGTGGCGTCGCCTGCATCGCCTGAATTTCCGGAAAGTGCTCGATCCATTCCGTGGCCGCCAGAAATCTCAAGCCAACGGAAGGCACCGCGGATTTTCCGGCCCATTTGAACCATTCCTCGCGAACGCGCTCCGCCGCCAACTCGCCGTATCCGTTCTTCATGGACCGGCAGAGTTCGATCGTCTCGTCCGCGGCCTTCAAATCAAAGCGCGCGGCAAATTGCATTCCTCGCAGCACGCGCAAGGGATCTTCCGTGAAGGCCGGACTGGTGTGCCGCAGAATGCGGTTTTGCAAGTCACTCCTGCCGCCAAAAAAGTCGAGTATCTGATCTCTGCGCGGATCGTACATGAGCGAGTTGATCGTGAAATCCCGGCGCGCCGCTGCTTCTTGCGGACTGATGCTTGAATCGAAAGTGATTTCAAAACCTTTGTGGCCTGGCGCCACTTTGGAATCGCGCCGGGGAATGGTGAAATCGAAAGTCTGTCCTGGCGCCACCGTCAGTTTGACCGCGCCAAAGGACTGTCCCACCAAATCGGTCTTGCCCCAGCGCGCGAGCACGCCGGCCAATTGCTGATAGCTGATGCCGAAGACCTCCACATCGAAATCCTTGACCGGAATATTCAACAGAACATCCCGCACACAGCCGCCGACGAGGTAGGCTTGTTTTAATTCCGGAGTTTCCTTCAGAATTCGCAACAGCTCGACTGGAAGTGAACGGAGCATGGAAAAATCAGCCGCAAGAGCCGGCGCACCTTCATCATGAACGAAGACCGTTCACTTCGCGCCAATCAAAGGAGACAGCTCGAACTGCGACTCCTTCCAGCCCAGCTTCGTCTCGACGGCAGCGGCGAAATCCCAGCCGTGCTCATCGGTGTCCTGGATGCGCACCGAGCAACGTTCCGCAGCCATCGCCACCGCCTGAGGGACATCGAGAACGCGCAACACATTCAGATAGTCCGGGCCAGTCTCATGCGACTTTGGCAGTTGATACAGTTCAAGTCCCGCGATTCCCGGTTCGAATAAAGCTGCGTACAGATTGTTGATGGCCGCCTCGCGTTGCCCTTGCAGCCAAAGCGGAACATCTTTCATCCCCTTGATCTCCCTGAAGGCCTGGACAGCGCGGCGCGTGTCCCATACTCGCATGCTGGCGAGCGTCTGCCCGAGGAGCATGAAGCGGCGGCGAATTTGCACTTGCTTGCGAGCGTCCGGATTCCAAGTCGTCAACCCAATCCCACGCGGTGCGATGAAGGCCATGATCGTCTTGTTTGTCTGAAGAGAAGCCCTGAACCTCTCAAAGCACTGCGCCGAGTGCACCCTTTCTGATTGATTGGTCGAAGCGCCGATAGCCATCCTCTCTTCGGTCAATTCCTTGGGAAAAGCCGTCTCCATAATCGCCAGCCATTCTTCAAAAGCAGGAAAGGAACCCTGCCTGTCTCCGGAAGCAGGAGAATTCTCTTTCGAAGAACCTTGCGCCAACGTGGCATCCTTTCCAGTCCGCGAGCGGATGGGACTTTGTCCCGTCGCGTCCATCACGGTCAGAAGTATGCGGTCCGGCTTTTTCAGATTCTCGCGATGCGCCAGATACAATCGGAGCGGCATATTCGGCTGACTGCTGAAATCATACGCCTGGAAGCGCACCCCATTTCGGACAACGGAGAACTTTTGCTTCAGGTCCAGCGGCGGCAATTCCGATGGCCACCCGGCAAAGGACTTTTCCCTGAGCAGAGATAACCAGGTATCTCGCTGTTGTTGCCATGCCTGCTGGTCTGGCGGGACGGATGGGTGTTTGGCGGTCGGCACGAAGGTCGCGTGGATGTTCGTGTTGACGGAGTCGTCGGGAAGCGTGTTGAAAACGCGCAGGTCTTCGGGCTGGAAAAACTTCACTGCCGCCGTTTCAATGACCGGGTCTTCGCCCTTAAGATGCCGGTTGAACCAGCGGAAGACCGGCACTTGCAAATCCTGCGTGTCCTTGTGTGGACCGGGCCCAATCACGACGCCGAGATTGGTGGCGGCACGATGAAGCTGATAGATGTGTCGCACCTTGTCGTGGGTCCGCATGACGCCATCGAGCGGAAAGATCGTATCGTTGTCCGTGTTGACGATGAGCAGCGGACGCGGGGCCACCAACGCCGCCACTTGCGCATAATCCCATCGATACGTATTCACAGTGAACATGCAGTCGCAATGTCCCTCCACCACGCCGTCCACAACATGATTGTGAAGGTCGGTGATGCCGGCGACCGGCGCCGCGGCTTTGATTCGTTCGTCGAGCGCCGCGATCCACCAGCTATACGCGCCGCCTCCGGAGCGTCCCGTCGCGCCCAACCGTTTGGGATCGACCTCGGCGCGCGTTTCCAGATAGTCGAGCGCGCGGATGCTGTTCCATGCTTCCACACCCGCCGGCGTGTAGCCCCGCGAGTTCCACCACCACATTCCTTCGCGATGTGTGCCGTGGTGCAACCCCAGGATTTCGCCCAGTTGCAGCGTATCGAGGATCAAACAAATGTAGCCATTGCGCGCAAACCATGCGCCGTGATGCTGATAAGCCACCTTGTTCCCATAACTGATCCCGTTGCTGATGACCGGGCCATGCCCGCTCAGATAGAGAATCGTCGGGGCGGGCTTCTGCAGCTCCCTGGGCAGATAAAGGTTGGCCGTGACATAAAGGCCAGGCAGGGATTGGAAGTGCAATTTCTCCACCGTGAACGCGTCGTGCTCGACCTTGCCCGTCACCATCGCCTTGAGATCCGTTTTTTCCGGAAGCGGCGACAGGCTGAGCATCTCGAACAACTGCTGGCGATATTTCTCGCGATGGTTTTTCCAGTCCTCCAGCGTCTTGATTTCCGCCAAACAGCTTTGGGCTACTTTGGCAGTTTCGTTCTTGAAATACTCGACGAGCATTTCATCTCCGGGCGTGACCGGTGAGAATGGGTATGCCGCGCGGACGTGAACTGGGACAGCGATGAACAGGACCGATATCAAGCGCGCGAAGGCAAGACGACGCTGGTTCATGCGAAGATGCTAAGGAGAGTCCGCAGCGCACGCAACCAAATCTCGCGTGGGACAGATTCACATAGGAGCGCGGGCGTCTCGCCCGCAGTTTTCGGCGTCCCGCCGAAAACTCTCACACGTCGAACCCGCGCACAATTCGGTGAGCTCTCCGACGCTTCAAACCCACCGGCGGGACGCCGGCGGGAGCGACCGGGACGGTCGCGCTCCTCTTCCTCAAGCGAATCGTTCCGTAAGCCCGCTGCCGTGCAGCTTCCAGGGCAAACCGGGCGGCGTTCTTGTCTCAAAGTTTGGCAAACATCGTACTAAGTTAGACATTCCTGCGGGATTTTTTGCCTTCCACGCCATTACGGTGTCCATCCTTTGCCAACTTTTGGGCATTCCGGCCGCTCCGATGCCTCTGCGGGCCGTCGCGTCAATCATCCGCGCGGCACCTTCAGCGGTCCCGGCAGCTCAGGAGCGCGTTTTTGTCTCACGTTTGGAATTCCGTTGCAGGCGGATGCCCATCGGAGTACGGGGTCTGTCCACATTTTGGTGCGGGATGGACACTGGAGTACACCGGATGACGAATGGAACAGGCAGGTCAGCCATCGGAGTACACCGGATGACGAATCGTGTGGACAGGAGAGCAATCGGAGTACACCGGATGACGAATCGTATGGACAGGGGAGCAATCGGAGTACGAGGTAGCGTCGAACGCATGGTGGGGACAATCAAATCAGTGGCAGGGATGAAAATAGGACCAATGAGAAAACGAAGCTGGGCCTCCTGCCGCTTCACTTCCGGTTAGGCCGTTGTGTGCTCATCGGTCGATCTCCGCAATCTCCTCAACCAAATTAGATTCAGGATGCTCAAGACAGTAAACACGAGCAGGGTCCACACTGCGACTCCAAACAAGACTCTGCAAATCTGTGTGGCGTTGTTGCCGACCATCGCCAACCCAGAGGCTCTGGCTCTCAATGCCTCGATGGATGTAGCCGCCTGAATCTCGGCCAATGTCTCCTGCCGGTCGGTGACAATGAATGTGGCTGGAGCGGACATCGCCAAGTAGATGGCGAGGCAAAAGCTGACCAGCAGGATGATGCGGCTCGTCATCACAAGCCGAGAAATCAGTTTGGAGTGCATGGCATGTGAAGCGGCCTAACAGTTCAAGTAAGCTTCAAAAGAGATGCCCTATTGGGAGCCATCACCGGACTCTAATTTTTTCGTGCGCTCTTCGTCGAGAGCAATTTGTGCTCGACGAGTCCACCCGTATTGAAAAGGCGAACGCCACGACAGTCATTGGTCTTTAGCCTAAGTCACTTGGTGCGAGATGGACAGTGGAGTGCACCGGATGACGAATGGAATAAACAGGCGAGCAATCGGAGCACGAGGTAGCGTCGAACGCATGGTGGGGACAATCAAATCAGTGGCAGGGATGAAATAGGACCAATGAGACAACGAAGCCGGGCCTCCTGCCGCTCCACTTCCGGTTGGCTACATTCCTTTTTTGTTAGGCGGCATTGGAAAAGTCATCGCTTCCATCTTCGAGGATCCAGTAGTCAAATACCAGAAGGTCTTCGGCGGGACCGCGTGTATCGTCCTGAATCTTTAAAATTTTGGCCGCGGCGTAACGGCTCAGATGGTTCTCGAACACCACAAACTGCCCCAGCTGAGGTCTCTGAACCCTCGACTCGAAATGAAGGAGACTCGCGTCCGTGATGTCTTGCAGCCGAATATTTTTCGGTGCCAAGGCCACGGAAACATTGGTACGATCTCGGTAGCACTGGATATTCCAGTCGCTGCTCTTGGTCCAATGCGTCAAAAACTCGTGCGTGCCTTCTCCTAAACGATAGAAGCCATCATAGTGAGAGTAGTTGAAACTGACGGTGCCACGCGACGACTTGTTGTGTGGATAATTCAATGGGCTTCGATGTAAGTGCGTCGCAAGCTCGTGCCATCGGCGGTTGACGACAGCATACCAGTCGTCCCTCCTCCGTTTCAGTTCCTGAGGATGGTATGGAGTTCCGCCAAAGGGGTGCTTGGAATTGAACGCCATCACCTCAGCATGACAATCCGGGCAGAGCGGAATGCAGTTGTCAAACGAGTCGGGCCCGTTCTCTGCCTCTGGGATGATGTGGTGACACTGTATGCGCGTGTGCTTCCGCTCGTGGCATAAACAGCACTGACGCTGACACGCTACCAGCGCCTCAAGCCGAACATTTAGCGGAAAGGGCATGTGGGTGCGACTGCCGCCTAACAGTTCAAGTAAGCTTCAAAAGAGATGGCCTATGGGGAGCCATCACCGGACTCTAATTTTTTCGTGCGCTCTTCGTCGAGAGCAATTTGTGCTCGACGAGTCAACCCGTATTGAAAAGGCGAACGCCACGACAGTCATTGGTCTTTAGCCTAAGTCACTTGGTGCGAGATGGACAGCGGAGTGCACCGGATGACGAATGGTATGGACAGGCGAGCAATCGGAGCAGGAGGTAGCGTCGAACGCATGGTGGGGACAATTAAATCAGTGGCAGGGATGAATAGGACCAATGAGACAACGAAGCCCGGCCTCCTGCGGCTTTACTTCCGGTTAGCTACATTCTTTTTTTGTTAGACGGCATACGTCTCATTGACTGCGTTTGTAGATCTCTTCGACCCTGGCCTTCGCCTCGGCAAGGCCGACTTCTGGATGCTCCTCCTGATAGAGTTTGATAGCGGCAATCTTCTGGTTTGGGTCTTTGGCCAAGGACTCAACCTCCGATGGCAACTCAATACCCTGATGCTTGAGCAGCGCATCCAACTTGCGTTCCAAGCGGCGCAGGTCAAGTCGCTGCCGCGGCGCGAAGGAACCTCTAGCGAAGGAAGCACCTCCAGCGAAGATGATAACGATGACCGCGATAACCGCGTAATCACCTATTTCAAGGATGGCGAGTAGTGGTGTCATAATAGTGACGTGTTGCCGTCTAACAGTTTAAGTAAGCTTCAAAAGGGATGCCCTATTGGGAGCCATCACCGGACTCTAATTTTTTCGTTCGCTCTTCGTCGAGAGAGCAAAAAAAACCCAACTCCTTTTGGTGACAGCACCGAAAACATAAACCGGGTTCGCTACGTTCTCTTGCCCAGCTCTGCTCGGAGCCACACCGGATCTCGCCGCATATCAAGGATGGCATAGACACAGGCTGTATCGCCCACGATATCGTAGTAGATCCCGAACGGAAACCGCCGGGACAACATCCGACGGAACCCGAACTGCCGGCCATGGATGCCAGCGTAAAGCACCAAGGAATCCAGATCTGACAGCAAGGAGTCCACAAAGTAGTCGCCGACACCGGACTCACGGGACTCATAAAACCTTCGACCCACCTCCAGGTCGGCCGCGGCGTCCTCAAGGACGACGACGATCATCGTCCGGAGGCACGCAGCCGTGCTTTCAACTCGTCGAGCGTGAGGAATCGTGCCTCACCTCGTTCAGCTCGTGCCCGCCGATCCTGGAGCACCTCCGCATGCCAAGCGGGTGAAGGGACGTCGCCATCCTCCCGGCACACCGCATCCCAAAGTTGCTCCAGCGCCTGCAAACGCTCCGCCATCGACATGTCACGAATTTGTCCTGCTTCGAGCATGGCGGAATGCTACGTCGGTTCCTGGATGAGTGCAAGCCGCAGGAATCTTCGTAATCCTCGTAGCGAACAGCTTAAGTAAGTTTCAAAGGAGATGCCCAATTGGGAGCCATCACCGGACTCTAATTTTTTCGTTCCCTCTTCGTCGAGAGCAATTTGTGCTCGACGAGTCAACCCGCATTGAAAAGGCGAAGGCCACGACAGTCATTGGTCTTTAGCCTAAGTCACTTTCCTGACATTTGTCCTTCTATGAATGGCAGACATCATTGACATCCTTGCCCTTGTGCTCCGAACTCTGCGCCTCTGCGTCTCTGCGGTGAAGAAAGAAAAACGCGTGAACAAACCGCAGAGGCGCAGAGACGCAGAGACGCAGAGAAGAAACGATGTGCTGCGGCAACTGGTGAAGCGGGGCCGCGCCCTTCAACAAAGCGAGGCTTCCTGCCGCTTCACTTCCAGTTAGCTACATTCCTTTTCTTGTTAGCCGTCAATGTTCTCATCAATCATCTGCCTCCGAAAAACTGTGCCTTACTTGTCCGGTCATCCACCGACACCGAAAAATGATTGCCAGGCATCGCAACTCGACCGTCAAAGAATACAAACCAGCTCCTGTCTTTGCGAGTGAACTCGTAGTGAGCTTCCGGCTCTTTGTAATCACGAAGGCGAACACCCTCACGCTCCGCTGCCTGCTTCGCGATCTGAATCGCCTCGGCTGTGCTCAAGCGCGCTCCCGCGGGCTTGCCGTCCGGCGCGCTGGACTGGATGGAACGCGATGACTGCGAGCAACCGACCAACGCCAAAGCGACGGCGAGAACAGCGAAAGAAAAGCGTGCGAAAATGCTCATGGCGCGATGACGGCTAACAGTCTAAGTAAGCTTCAAAAGAGATGGCCTATGGGGAGCCATCACCGGACTCTAATTTTTTCGTTCGCTCGTCGTCGAGAGCAATTTGTGCTCGACGAGTCCACCCGTATTGAAAAGGCGAAGGCCACGACAGTCATTGGGTTTAGCCTAAGTCACTTGGTGCGAGATGGACAGCGGAGTGCACCGGATGACGAATGGAATGGACAGGCGAGCATCGGAGCAGGAGGTAGCGTCGAACGCATGGTGGGGACAATCAAGTCAGTGGCGGGGATGAAAATAGGACCAAATGAGACAAGGAAGCCGGGCCTCCTGCCGCTTCACGTCCGGTTAGCTACATTCCTTTTTTGTTAGCCGTCGCTCGTCAGGCCAGCCGTTCACCAGTACTCCGGTCCGTACTCGAGGACCGAAATCAGATTCTCATCGGGATCTCGAAACGAGATTCCTTGTGCAAAGCCATGGTCGGTCGGCCCAGTCACCTTGACGCCGCGGGCGGATAAGCGCTCGACCACGGCCTTCAAATTTGAAGTGCTAAACGTGATGATGGGGCTGCGGGCGTTCCGGGTTGCAACCCCGGGCCAACCCTCTGCGCTGTGGATGGCGAAGTGAACATCCCCCAGAGAGTAACCGTAGTGCAGGGGCATTCCATCGTGCGCCTCCTCTTCAAGCGGCAGACCGAGGGTTGCCCGGTAGAACTGGCAGAGTTTTTTCGCGTTTGAGCTGATGAGCAGGATAGCGGTTACATCATCGATCAACATCCTCGCACGCGGCTTGCGCGTTCTCGTCGCCTTTCTGCCAGCCGCGAGGCGCTTCTGAATCACCGGTGCTTTCTTGCTTGCTGACGATGTCATTTTCTCAATCTGTCAGTTGGTTGCTCGTGTCAGGTTCGCTACGGCTAACGCAAAGCTGAGCGACTGCCGCCGGAAACGCAAGGTTGAGCGTGAAGGGCACGCCCGAATTGACGCCCAGCGTCGAGCGGAGGGGCAGGGCGGCAGTTCGTCTCCAGCGCCTTGTTCGGTGACCTCACACTCAATTCCTCGCTGCCGCGTCCGGTCCAGCTACTACCTTCAGGAACGCGTCGAGGAATTCCGTGGCGGTATCAAGAAGCGATTCGCCTTTCGGGAACCCAAAGGCCCGGTGCCGACGGCCCACCTGCAACGCTGCACTATCGGGGTAAATCCAGAAGATGATGTCCTGATTACTGACGCTGCCTGTGATGTAGGTTTCGGAAATTCCAGCAACTCGCCGATCAACGACATGTTTGCCCAAGTGGTCAAGCATATCGTTGATTCCTTTTTCGACCTCCAGCTGGAAAGCTGTCAACGTATTCTTCATGCCACCGAACAGTTCAAGTAAGCTTCAAAAGAGATGCCTATTGGGAGCCATCACCGGACTCTAAGTTTTTTGTTCGCCCTTCGTCGAGAGCAATTTGTGCTCGACGAGTCAACCCGTATTGAGAAGGCGAAGGCCACGACAGTCATTGGTCTTTAGCCTAAGTCACTTGGCGCGAGATGGACAGCGGAGTGCACCGGATGACGAATGGAATGGACAGGCGAGCAATCGGAGTACGAGGTAGCGTCGAACGCATGGTGGGGACAATCAAATCAGTGGCAGGGATGGCAGATGGAGTCCGGCGAATGCCGCTCTGGCGATCCACCAGTCCCGGCTTGCCGCTGCTTCCGGGCAGAGTTAAATTCCTCGCCATGAAAACGGTCACAGTTCAAGAAGCGGAAAGCAATTTCTCAAGCGTATTGCGCATCGTGCGCGGCGGTGAGGAGGTCGCTGTGACCAGTCGCAAAAAGACTATCGCCAAAATTGTGCCCGTCACACACAAGCGCCGGAAATACGATTGGGCCAGCACCTGGGCAAAGGTGGATGAAATTTTCGGTGGCAAACCCGCGCCGGGCAAAGCCGGCAGCCAAATTATCATCGAAGGCAGACGGTGAGAGTCTATTACGACCCAAGCTGTCTCATCGCCCTTTACCTGACTGAGCCCTTGAGCGCACAGATACGTGCCTTCGTCGAGAAGCAGAATCAATCGGTTCTGGTGAATCAGCTTCAGGAGTTGGAGTTCAGGAATGGCCTTCGTCAAAAGGTCCTGCGCAAGGAGATCACGGAGCAGGAACTTACGCGCAGTCTAAGGGTGTTTGATGACGATTGCGTGGCCGAGAAGGTTCAACGCAAATCCTTGGTGTGGTCCGCGGTATATGCCCGAGCCGAAGCAATTTCCTCCCGCCGATCCATGCAACAAACCTGCCGTTCATTCGATCTTCTCCACGTGGCGATCGCTGCAGCGAGCCAAGTGCGGCATTTTACGACTGCTGATGGCGGACAAGCCGAACTCGCACGCGCCGCCGGGATGCGAGTCATTCACTTCAGAATTTAGGTCTGCCTGCCGCTTCACTTCCGGTTAGCTACATTCCTTTTTTTGTTCGGCGTCATCTCCGTAAACTGACAACCCTTTCTTCTCGGGCGCCGCCGGCGGCGCGTCCCAAGTCTGAATCTCGACTGCGCTGCCGACCGACCAAACGCGATAGATAAGCCTCGTGGCAGACTCCCATCTCTGCGGGGTAGCAGTGCCCTGCGGTTGGAGACGAATGAAATGGACCGTGCCGCGCGGCAACTCGACAGCGACGAGCTTTGTCCGAAACGGTCGGGTCTCCACCAACTCCTCAAGCGCGACAAATCGCGAGTCGGGGCTGAACACCACAGCTTGGCCGAACAAAGAATCGGGGAACTGCACGTCTGCGCCGCGAAAAGTGATGTGTCCGAAGGCGGGGCTACCCATGCCAAGCTCGCCGTAGTCGTCATGCTGCTCGACTGAATACTTCCCATCTGGCGATTGAATGGTGGTGGACGCGCTCATGACGCTGAACAGTTCAAGTAAGCTTCAAAAGAGATGCCCTATTGGGAGCCATCACCGGACTCTAATTTTTTCGTTCCCTCTTCGTCGAGAGCAATTTGTGCTCGACGAGTCCACCCGTATTGAAAAGGCGAAGGCCACGACAGTCATTGGTCTTTAGCCTAAGGCACTTGGTGCGAGATGGACAGTGGAGTGCACCGGATGACGAATGGAATGGACAGGCGAGCAATCGGAGCAGGAGGTAGCGTCGAACGCATGGTGGGGACAATCAAATCAGTGGCAGGGATGAATAGGATGCCAATGAGACAACGAAGCCGGGCCTCCTGCCGCTTCACTTCCGGTTAGCTACATTCCTTTTTTTGGCCGCAGGTCATATTTCTGTCACTTCTTCAATCCCTGTTCTCGCTCCATCTTATCCAGAATTGCATCCATCCGCTTGGCCTGTTCTTCCCACTTCTCCAGTACTTTATCAAATCTTCGATTCTGCTCGTCGTATTTCTCCTGGATGGCATCACCTCGTTTGTTCTGGGCCTCAAGTTTGTCCTGAAGCGCATCCGCGCGCTTGGCCTGCTCCTCGCCTTTCTTCATCTGTGCCCAATATTCCTTGTTCTGTTTCTCCCATTCGGCGTCATAGTTGGACGTACTCGTGTCGCGTTTGCAGGACGTCAGAAGGCAGCAAATCGTCAGCAACAAGGGGTAATAGAGTTTCATAGGTGCGAATTGGCCTGACAAAAAAGGAATGCATCCGCTGGTTCGGCGATCGATGTCTTCATGTCCTCAAGCCAAATCCGGTAGCTGCTCTCTCGTCAACCGTAGTGAGATGGAACGCCCCTGACCTGGCACTCGCGAAATGAATCCCTGCCGCTCGAGTGTCACAATCATCTGATGAACGGACGGCGACGAAACTTGAAAGTATCGCTGAAGGTCGGCCTCGGCTGGTGCACGACGATTGAGCTTGGTGTAATAATAAATGAACGCCAAATACTGCCCCTGTTTATTTGTGTAGGTCGGCTGCACGGGCATCACATCGCGGAACAGTTTACGTAAGCTTCAAAAGAGATGCCCTATTGGGAGCCATCACCGGACTCTAATTTTTTCGTTCGCTCTTCGTCGAGAGCAATTTGTGCTCGACGAGTCCACCCGTATTGAAAAGGCGAAGGCCAGGACAGTCATTGGTCTTTATCTTAAGCGGCCGCCATGACCTTCTGCACTCCGCCAGTTTTCAGTCCGGCAAAACGCGTTTGGGCTCGCGGACGATGTGCTTTGCTCTGGGGCCGAACTTGTTAGGTCCGTTGGTGTGAAATGCTCATAGGGTGCTCCGAACTCTGCGCCTCTGCGTCTCTGCGGTGAAGAAAGAAAACGCGTGGACAAACCGCAGAGGCGCAGAGACGCAGAGAAGAAACGATGTGCTGCGGCGTCTGCTCGCGACTGCTGAACTGGTGAAGCAATGAAGCAAGCGTGCGCATAACGTGCAAAGCGGCCTGAATCGCGAAGGGCTTAGTTGCCAGGTTCAACTAACGCTCCAGGAAACTCATCGTCCCATTTCTTGGCACCTGCTTTGCTGCCCCATTACGTGGAAAGGAAAATAGGAAAATATGATCAGCATCGATTTCACAAAAATAAGAGCCCTCGCCACTCGCAGCGCGCAGGCCAATATCGCCTCTGCCTGGACCTGGAGTCAGAAGACGCTGGCACAGTGGGATGCGGATATCACCGCCCTGGAAGGATTGATCGCCAATGAAACGGTCAAGCGCGTGCAATGGCGCAATGCCGCCGAGTTATGGCAAAGTGATGTCAACAAAATCCAGGATATCACCCGTCAGGTGGCCACCCTGGGGCTGGTGCAGTTCCGCAATGATCCCGCGACCTTGAAGCTGTTTGAGGCCTTGGGCACCGATGGTGAAAGCCGTTCGGATGTTTACGCTCAAGGGCTGGCGGCACAGGCCGTTTGGGCTGAAGCCGATGAGACGTGGGAAATCTCTGCCGCGCTGACGCCGGCAAGCTTTGGCCAGCTACTAAGTTCGTGCACCGCAGCGCAGAAGGCGGAGAGTCCGGCCCTGACCGCCTGGCGGCGGGCGGCGGTGGAGTTGAATAACAAAGCCGAGTTGGTGGATCGGGATAATATTGCGTGGTACACGGAGGCCACACGCCGTTTCCCTGTCGGCACGGTGGAAGGGGATTTGATTCGCTCGGCGGTGCCCAGCACCAGCCGTCCGGAACAGCCGGTGGGTCAGGCGGTGATTTCCAATCTGCTGGTGTCGGGCAGTGATATTCATTTCGATTGCGAGGCCCCGGGCGCGACGCGGTTCACTTATTTGCAGCAGATGCCCGGCTCCCCGGCGTTCGTCGTCATACAGGCCGATACGCCCCAGACGCACGTGATGTTGCACGGGCAAGCGGCGGGATTGCACCGCTTCAAGGCGTTCGGGAGTAATTCCCGCGGGCAAGGTCCGGACAGCGAAGTGGCGCAGGTAACGGTAGCGGCGTCGGTGGCGGCGTAGGTTGGTTCAACTTCAGAGTGATTGCCAAAAGTAATTTCCAAAAAGGTGGGGCAAACCTGCCGGTTTGCCGCAACGCCCAGCAGGGCGTCGCCCACCTTTTTGGAAATTATTTTTGGCAATCGATATAGTTATGGAGTGGGTCAGGCAAAGAAACCATTTCTTGAAAACAAAGGCGCGCGCCACGCTCAGTGCGCAAGCGCAGATCGCCTCTTCCTGGACCTGGAGTCAAAAGACTCTGGCGCAATGGGAGACGGACATTGTCGCGCTGGAGCGGCTGATTCCCGATGAGGCAACCAAGCACCTGGAATGGCTCACAGCCCAGGAGGCGTTGCGCAATGACATAGAAAAAATTAAAAACTTCACGGGCAACTTCAAACACGCCGGCGAGGTGAAGTTTCGCCATAATCCCGAACTCCGACCGCTCATTCACGGGCTGAACATGCGGCTGGCCAAGCCGCGAAGGATTTACCAGGAAGCATTAACCGCGCACTCGCTCTGGGAGCGGGCTGACAAAACCTGGGAAATCGACCCTGGGCTGACTTTGGCCGCCTTTGGCGAGGTATTGACAGTATTCCCTGACCGAGAGAGCGCGGAAGCAGTGTTGCGAGCGGCGTGGTTGCCACTCGTCTCAGACGTTGGCAACAGAATCTACACGTTGGAGAGAGACACTGCGGCGTGGTACGCAGCGGCCACAGAGCGTTTTGCGGCTGGGACAGTGGAAGGGGATTTAATCCGTTCGTCTGTGCCTGCAATCCGTCCCCGCGAACAAGAGAAGGTGGGCATGGCGGTGATTTCGAACCTCAAGGTGGTGGCCAATGAGATTCAATTCGATTGCGTGGCCCCGGGTGCGACGCATTACACCTATCTGCAACAGCCGCCGGGTTCGCCCATGTTCGTGGTGGTGCTGGCCGACACAGCGGACACACATGTGACACTGCGCGGCCAGGCGCTGGGCGATCATCGCTTCAGGGCCATGGGAAGCAATCCCAACGGGCAAGGTCCGGCCAGCGAAGTGGTGCAGGTAACGGTGACAGCAGTGGCGAACGCATAAGGATTTTCAAATAATTTTAACCTTGGAAAGGTCTTCGGCGGGCAGGGGCCATTTCATGTTCAGTTTTTCCAGGGCTTTGACCGTGATCTGCGCGATGACGTAGTCACGATACCATTTGCGATTCGCCGGAACGATGTGCCAGGGCGCGTAGTCGGTGCTGCAACGGTTGACGGCGTCTTCATAGGCCTTTTGAAAGGCACTCCAATGCTGGCGGATATTCAGGTCTTGCACGGAGAATTTCCATCTTTTGGCGGGGTCTTCCAAACGCGCGCGAAATCGTTCCGCCTGTTCCTCCTTGCTGATGTGCACAAAAAATTTTAACAGCACGATGCCATTGAGTGTGAGGATTCGTTCGAAGGCGTTGATCTGGTCGTAACGCTGCCTCCAGACTTGCGGCGGCTGCAATCCGAGCACGCGCACGATGAGCACGTCCTCATAATGGGAGCGGTTAAAGGCGCCGATGTTTCCCAGCCGAGGGACCTTTGCATGCACGCGCCAGAGGAAGTCATGAGCGCGCTCTTCCGCCGAGGGCACTTTGAAGCTGGCGGCCTCCACGCCAAATGGATTGACGAACTCCAGCACGCGCTTGATGGCGCCGTCCTTGCCGCTGGCGTCCATGCCTTGAAACAGGAGCAGCAGCGCGTGTTTTGAGTTGGCGTAAAGCAATTCCTGCAGTTCCCCGATGCGCTGGCAGAGTTTGGTGGTTTTTTCCCTGGCCTTATCCTTGTCCATGCCGCCGCAAAAGCCGGGGTCGAAGTCTTTCAGGCGGATTTTGTTGCGGACTTCTACTGGCTGGTTCATCGCGGCGAGTATGATCGAACGGCGCTTCTTCGCAACCGCGCAGTTGAGGTGTGCACATGCTGGTCCATGCTGGTCGCAGCGATTTGGGAATCACAAGCAACTGTCATTGCATCGCCCATTGAACGCTGCGCGGCCGGGATGTCCGCGCCCCGATTTAAAAAATGCTTCTGCTCGATTTGGGATTGGTGTTCAATCACCCGACATGATGGATCGGACTCATCCGCTGACAACGACCGCGTTCGACCTGCCCGGGTATCGGATCGTGAAATCATTTGGCGTCGTGCGCGGAATCATCGTGCGGTCGCGGTCCATTGTTGGGAATATCGGCGCGTCCATCCAGAGCATTTTTGGCGGGAACATTTCGCTCTACACCAGCCTTTGCGAGCGGGCGCGGGATGATGCGTTTCAACAGATGCTGGCTCACGGCGGTGATCTCGGGGCCAATGCCATCATCGGCGTGCGCTACGATGCGACGGAAATCGGCAACGGAATCACGGAGGTCTTGTGCTATGGCACGGCTGTTTTGGTCGAGGCCAGCCGTTGAGCCATTGCATTTAGCCGAAGGATTGTGGCATGTAGAACAGGGCATGAACAAACGGGGAACACGAAACGCGGAAGACGAAAGACCAAACTCGGAACTTTGAAAGGCGATGGCAGGACACAGCAAGTGGGCAAAGGTTAAGCGGTTCAAGGGCGCGATTGACGCCAAGCGCGGCCTGCTTTTTTCCAAGCTGGCCAGGGAAATTACGATTGCGGCCAAACAAGGTGGCGGTGATCCGGATATGAATCCTCGCCTGCGAATGGTATTACTCAAAAGCCGCGCCGCCAATATGCCGTGGGACAATATCGACCGGGCGATCAAGAAGGGGACGGGCGGTGGGGAAGGGGCCGCGTTCGAAGATCTGACTTACGAAGTGTTTGGCCCGCACGGTGTGGCGTTGCTGGTGGAACTGAGCACCGATAACCGCAACCGGACCGCTGCTGAAATCCGCAGCTTGCTCTCCAAGAATGGGGGCACCATTGCGACGTCGGGGTCCGTCAGCCGCTTGTTTCAGCGCAAGGGGCAATTCATCGTGCAACGAGAGGGAGTGGACGAGGACAAGCTTATGGAAGCGGCGCTGGAGGCGGGAGCGGAGGATTTCAAGTCGGAGCCGCAGGGTTATGAAGTATTGACTGACCCCAGTCGTTTCGAGGAAGTGCATCAGCAGATTGAGGCCAAGGGCTTCAAACCTGCCGTGGCGGAAGTGGCCTACCTGCCGACACTGACCGTGCCTTTGAGCGATGCGGCAGCCGTGGCGGCCGTGAATAAATTAACCGACGCCCTCGAGGAGCACGAGGACGTCAAAGAAGTCCATTCGAACGCAGAGTTCCCGGACGAAGTGGCGGGTTAGCCTTGTGATTGCCGACATTTGCAGAAGGAAGAGTGTTGAAGCAAGCCTCCCGCGGGAAAATGAAGACTGCCCGACGCGGCCTTCGTTTCGCGCTATTGAGTCGTCATCATAATCATGTTATCGCCAGCGCGATCTTTTTCGGAGCGAGTGCTTCATTGGCTGGCGCACGCGATTTATTACCATCGCCGCTGGTTTTTTTATCCGCAGGCGGCTTTGATCGTCCTATCCATTCTCTACACGACGGGATTGTTGGTGCCAGGCAAGAAGCTGGAATTCCACACCAAGCGCAGCGCGTTGGTGGGAGGTGAAAAGGAATATCACCAGCTCTATCAGCGCTTTAAGGAGGAGTTTCCGGTCCAGGAAGATCTGGTGCTGGTTGTCGAAAGCGACGAGATCGAGAAAAACCGCCAATTCGTCGAACGGTTGGGAGCCAAGCTGGAAGCGGAGACTAATTTGTTTGGCAGCGTCTTTTACAAGGCCGACCTGCCCATGATGGGGCCCAAGGCGCTGCTGTTTCCTCCAGAGGAAGCACTAAAAAACCTGTGTCAAACGCTGCGAGAGTACCGACCTTTCCTGATTCAATTTACCAAGGCGACGAATCTGGTGTCTCTATTCAATCTGATCAACACGCAGTTTCGAACCGCCAGGCGGGAGGAGAATGCCGAGAACACAGCGCTCATCAAGGCACTTCCCGCGCTGGAGAGAATTATAACCCAGGCTACGGATGCGCTGCAGCGTCCGGGCAATCCTCCTTCGCCTGGCATCACCTCGCTCTTTGAAGGTGGCCCGGAAGCGGAAAGCCGGATGTACATCACGTTTGCCAGTAATCGAATGTATCTGGTCACCGCGCAGGCGAAAAAGGAGGAACTGAACGCGGATGCTGTTAAACGAATGCGCCAGCTCATCGCCGAAACCCAACTGGAAGTGCCTGGGTTGAACGTCGGATTAACCGGGGAACCGGTCTTGGAAGTCGATGAAATGGCACAATCGGAGCATGACACCATGGTGGCGACGATTGTCTCTGTCATCCTGGTGGCGCTGATCTTCATCTATGGCTACCACGAGACGGGGCGGCCTTTGAAAGCGACGGCATGTCTCCTGGTCGGGTTGGTTTACACGATGGGCTTTACCACGCTGACAGTGGGGCACCTGAATGTTCTGACCATCACATTCGTGCCGATTTTAGTCGGGCTGGCCATCGACTTCGGAGTGCACCTGATCACGCGCTACGAAGAGGAACTGAGGCGCGGAAGGACCGAACTGTATGCGTTGGAAAAGGCGATTGTTTATACAGGCATGGGGATTTTTACTGGTGCATTCACTACCGCCGGGGCCTTTTTTGCCATGGGGTTCACGGACTTCAAGGGCATTCGTGAGATGGGAATTATTTGCGGCGGTGGGTTGCTGGTCTGCCTGGCGCCCATGATGACTTTGCTCCCTGTGTTACTTCTTCGCGGCCAGCAGAACATCCTCGACCATGAGTTGGGTCCTGTGCTGGACCGGCAGACCGCCGTGGAAGTGGATCGGCGCGCGCGCATTGAGAATGTTTGGCTGCGAAGGCCGGTGTCGGTCATCATCATCATTTTGGTTTTGAGCGGACTCGCGTTGATGCCCGCGCGGAAAGTCAGCTTTGATTACAATCTGCTTCACATGCAAAGCAAGGGTCTGCCTGCGGTCGTTTTTCAAGAGAAACTGATTCGTTCTTCCAACAAGTCGGTATTGTTTGCCGCGGTGGTGACCGACTCCTTGCCCGAAGCGACAGATTTGGCGGCCAAACTGACCAACCTTCCCGTGGTTGCAAGCGTGGAATCCATGGCGCCTTATTTGACGGAGGACCAACGCGGCAAATTGGCATTATTGAAAGAGATCAAGAAAGTCGCGACTGAGATCTGCTTTGGGCCTGTGGATTTGAGTCCGTTGAATGTCAGCAATCTGACACAGACGTTGTTCGGCTTGCACGGTTATTGCGGCGCCGCAGCCAGCACTGTGAAGAACGACGAACCGGAGCTATACCAGCAATTGCTCTTACTCCGCCAGGCTGTGGAAAGACTTCAGAATCATGTTCGGTTGGCCGAACGTGGCGCTGTGGCGGAAAAACTGGCCGATTTTCAACAAGCTTTGTTCATTGACGTGCGTGAGACCTTTTTGGCTATCCAACACCAGGATGATCGCGAAAGACTGAGAATCGAGGACTTACCGGCAGCTCTGCGCAATCGATTCATCGGTGTCACTGGAAAGTTCCTCCTCCAGGTTTATCCAAAGGAAGATGTATGGGACCGAAACGCGCAGGAGAGGTTTATCTCTGAGTTACGCAAGCAGGTTGGTGATAAGGCCGTGACTGGGACTCCTGTTCAGCTTTATGAATATACAAAGCTGCTCAAGAAGAGCTTTGAGGAAGCAGCATTATATTCCCTGGCTGCGATCGCCGTTATGGTGTTCGTCCATTTTCGAAGCATGGCGTGTGTGATTCTGTCGCTGCTGCCCGTGGTCTTTGGCTTCCTCTGGATGCTTGGAGTCATGGGCATTTTCGAGATTTCCTTTAATCCCGCGAACGTCATGACCCTGCCTCTTATCGTCGGAATCGGTGTGACCAACGGAATTCATATTCTCAATCGCTTTGTGGAAGAACAACATCCCAGCATTTTAGCGAGAAGCACCGGCAAGGCTGTCTTAGTTTCGGGCCTGACAGCCATTGCTGGCTTCGGCAGCCTCATTCTGGCGCAGCATCAAGGCATCAGGAGTCTTGGCTATGTCATGTCCACAGGTATCGCGACTTGCATGCTGGTGGGACTCACCTTTTTGCCGGCGATTCTGAACCTGCTGAATAAGCATGGTTGGATCATTAAAAAAACCCAGCGCGACAATGCACGGTCGACGCTGGGTCGGGAGGAACCGAGGTAATAAACCTCAAGTATGCGCATACCCTAAATCAATTAACGGGAATGTCAATCCTGATGTTAAAATCCCGATTTTATACAGAAAAGACAGACCGATATCGTTATCGTAACGGACGAATGACCCAGGAGGACGGGAATCTTCTGAAGGCGTTCGGGGTGGATGAGAAGACGCCGCTTAGCAGAATGAGAGCCAGGGGGTTTTGCTGCTTCTATTTGATAATCAGTCACTTTTCCTTGCTGAGTGCGACTCCCTCGATTCACGCCCAGGCCACAATCCATTCGCCGCAGCCCAAGCTACCTCTCTCCCCCGCGGACCGTATGGAACCTATGGGGCCAGTTTCCTATTTTGAGCAAAAACTATCGACTCGGATTTGGGCCTCCCCGCCGGTCTTTTCCTATACGCTCGATGAAGAGACAGAATTCGAAGAATTCGACTTCGTCTATCCGCTGCTGACCTACGACCGCTTCGGATCGGACTACCGCTTCCAGCTCTTCCAACTCTTCAGCTTTGCGGGCGGTGAAGCCCTGACGGGAACTAATGTTCATCGCTTTACATTGTTCCCTTTGTACTTTCAGCAGCGGTCGGCCATGCCAGAAAAAAACTACACGGCTTTGGTTCCGATTTATGGTCGTTTGAAGGGCCGGTTCTTCCGTGATGAGGCCAGGTTCATCTTACTGCCAATTTATATTCAATCCCGGAAACGCGATGTCGTCACGGATAACTATCTTTACCCTTTTTTTCATCTGCGACGGGGCAATGGACTGAAGGGCTGGCAAGTCTGGCCTTTGATTGGATCTGAACACAAGGAAGTGACTTTCAAAACGAACATCTGGGAGGAAACCGAGATAGTCGCCGGTCATGACAAATTCTCCGCGCTTTGGCCGATTTACTTCAACCAGAAGACGGGAATTGGGACGACGAATGCAGCAAGACTTCGCGCTGTCCTTCCTCTGTTCAGCATGGTCCGCTCTCCTCTGCGGGACTCAACGACAGCCCCCTGGCCGCTCGGAGTCACCTACACGGTGGACCGGGAAAAGAACTACACGGAACGGGGAATACCCTGGCCCATCGTAGTGTTCGCACGGGGAGAGAACAGGAATATCAATCGCATCTGGCCATTGTATAGCCGCGCCCGAAGCGACACTCTGGAAAGTACTTCTTATCTCTGGCCTGTTTACAAACGCAATCGCATCACTTCCGAGCCCCTGGATCGGCGGCGCACGCGCATCATGGTTTTCCTGTATTCTGACGTGCTGCAGAAGAACACAGAAACCGGGGGCAGTTCCCGACGTGCTGACTTCTGGCCGCTCTTTACAGCGCGGCGCGATTTCAACGGCGACAAATCCCTTCAAATTCTTGCCTTCCTGGAACCGATTCTGCCAAACAACAAGAGCATTCCGCGCAATTACTCGCCTCTCTGGTCTCTCTGGCGCTCACAGAAGAACGGGGAGACCGGCGCGACCGGTTACTCCTTGTTGTGGAACCTCTATCGCCATGAAGCCGCCCCCGAAACCAAAAAACTCTCGCTCCTCTTTGGTCTTTTTAAGTATCAATCCACTCCAGATGGCAGCCGATGGCGTTTGTTTTATGTGCCCTTGGGCAAAAAAAGGCCGTCGGTGCAGTCTGAGCCTGCAACCCATTAAGGATCAGCGATATGTTTGAAAACATGGGTGAAATCCTGGTGTTGTTCTGGCGCACGCTCAATGCGCTGCCGATGGTCTTTCGCCAGCGTCAAAAGATATTCGACCAGCTGTTCGAAATCGGTAATGCGAGCTTGCTCATGGCTTGTATTCTGGCGCTGTTCATCGGTGGCGTGCTCACACTCCAAACGGGTCCCTTTCTGGCCGAACGCGGACTGGCGAGCGCCATTGGTGGTATTGTAGGATATTCTCTTTGCCGGGAACTGGCGCCAGTGATGATGTCAATCCTCATCGCTGGCCGCATCGGCTCGGCCATGGCAGCGGAAATCGGCTCGATGCGTGTCTATCAGGAAATTGACGCCCTGCGCACGATGAATATCAGTCCAATCCATTATCTGGTCCTGCCGCGGTTTGTGGCCATCGCAGTCGCGCTTCCGGTGTTGGTGCTTTTTGCGGTGCTGGTTGGCTGGTTCGGAGGGGGATTGGTAGCCGTGTTTAATCAGGAAATTCGCCTCACGTTTGTCTCTTTTTTCAGTACGCTGCGAGATGTGGTTGACTTAGGCGACCTGCTTAATGGTCTTTTCAAAACGTTCATCTTTGCCCTGGTCATCGGCACCGTCTCCTGCCACCAAGGTCTGATCACCATTGGCGGCCCGCGTGGCATCGGTCGCTCCGTCACCAAAGCGGTCGTAAACTCGATCGTGCTCATCTTGATCCTCGATTATTTCTTAACCCGCTTTCTCCTTTACTTCGAACGATGAGCAGTGATTCTCCAGCCGAACACAGTGTCAGCGTCCAAGCGCGCGGGCTGCGCAAGAGCTACGGCGGCCAACCGGTCTTGAAAGGGATCGATTTCGAAGTCCAACGCGGCGAAATCTTCGTCATCATGGGTCCCAGCGGCAGCGGCAAAAGCGTGCTCTTGCGGCACGTCATCGGTTTGGAAGTTCCCGATGAAGGCGAAATCCTGATCGAAGGCGAATCGATTCAGAGCCCCGGCGTGATGGACAAATATCGCATGGCCATGGTCTTCCAATCCGGCGCTTTGCTCAACTCATTGACCGTAGGCGAAAACGTCGGTCTTTACTTGAGCGAACATCGTTTGAAACCACCCAAGGAAATCGATCGCATCGTCACCGGGAAGCTCGAATTCCTTGGCCTTAAAGGAGTGAAGGACCGCTTCCCCAGCGAACTTTCTGGCGGCATGAAGAAGCGCGTGGCCATAGCTCGCGCCCTCGTCATCGAACCGCAATTAATTCTTTACGACGAGCCGACGAGCGAATTGGATCCATTGATGATGTTAACTATTGGCGAAGAAATCTTGAGCCTGTCGAAGCGCATTCACGTGACCTCCCTGGTTGTCAGCCATGATCGCGACCTCGCTTTCGGGGTGGCGGATCGCATCGCCATGATCAATGAGGGACAAATTATCGCCATCGGCACGCCTGATGAAATCAAACGTCATTCCCACCCGCTGATCCAAAAATTTTTACAGGCGGACTTCAAACTCACCAACCTGCAGGAACAAACATGAAAAACACCCTTGAGACACGACTCGGCATCTTTTTCGCCCTCGCTTTGGTTGTCGCGATCGTCATTCTGGAAATGATCGGCACAGCCGATTTCTTTAAGGCAGGCTATCGCATCACCGCCACGTTCAGAAATGTCCAGGAACTGAAGAAAGGCGATGCGATCAAAATGGCTGGCGTGGAAATCGGACGTGTCGAAGACATTGAACTCGTGGAGAATCGCGCCAAAGTCACCATCAGGATCAAAGGCAAACACAGTGTGAAAACCGACGCCAAGGCAGCGGTTCGTTTTAGCGGCCTGATGGGCCAGAATTTTGTCTCCATCGAGGGTGGTTCGGCGGGCGCGCCTTCGGTTCTGCCCGGCTCATCCCTTGAGGCCTTCGAACAACCCACTCTCAGCGACATCATGGTCAAATTGGAAAACGTCGCGGGCGGAATCGAAGGACTCACCAAGAGTTTCAGCCCCGAAAGCTTCAGCACGTTGCTCGGACCCGTCACCGACTTTCTCAACCAGAACAGGGACAACCTTACTGCGACGATTGGCAACATGAAGATCGTTTCTGACAACGTCGCCCAGGGGAAAGGCACAGTCGGCAAACTCATCAACGACGACCAGTTTTACAATGCAGCCTACGGCACAGTGACCAATCTCCAGAGTGCCTCCGCGAACCTCAAAGGTTTTATGGATGATGCCGGCGGCATGATTGGCCAGGTGCGCACGATCGTCGACCAGATCAATTCCGGCCAGGGCACCCTGGGCAAACTGACTAAAGACGAAGCCCTCTATAACGAGACCACGGCGTCGATGACGAACCTCCGCGAGATTCTGGAAAAAATGAATCGCGGCTACGGCACTGTCGGTAAACTCATTAACGACGAATCTTTCTACAGAAATGCCAAACTGACTTTGCAAAAGGTCGAGAAGGCCACGGAAGGGTTGGAAGATCAAGGTCCTTTGAGCGTCCTCGGAATTGCAATCGGTACCTTGTTCTGACCGCAGGCTGCTGTAAAACTCCGCGGAGCGGCGCATGAGGCAAAGAGTTAAGACGCGCTTTTGCAGGTGGAAAACATGTAGATTCGTAAGACGACTGCCAAGCGGCGGTTGGCCCGTAGTTGGTGAGTCCACGGCGCCCGCGAAAAAGCGTAAATCAAACGTGTTCCAATCCTGTGACTCTTCGGCTTAGCCGTTGTCGGCGAAAGCGTGACGCTTTCTACGGACTTCGGGGTCCCGCCACCACCTCATCAGTCGCGAGTTTGCCGGTCACGCACAAGAGCGTGGGCGACTATGGGCTGACGGCGCTATTCGAGGCCGTTCCCGCTGCTTCGGCTTTCAGCCGCTGGCGTTCGGCGGTTTTGGCAAAGGGGAAGTAAACCAGCATCGCGATCACGATGGAGAAAACACCCCAGACAGCGGCTCTCCAGTCGCCACCCGTGACAAGGTAGTGTCCGATAATCGGCGGAGTGGTCCAAGGTACGTTGACGAATGGTTTGTTGACCAGGTTCCAATGCATGAGCAGATAGGTGCCGGCCGTCAGGATGAGCGCGTTGAGGATATACGGAATCATAAAAATGGGATTCAGCACGATCGGGAATCCAAAGAAGATGGGTTCGTTGATTTGAAAGATCTGGGTGGGCAACGACAGGCGGCTCACTTTTCGGAAGCCCGGTTCTTTGGAGTTCAACATGATCAAAGCCAGAGCGATGGTCGCCCCGGTCCCGCCGACATTGACGAAGGTCGTAAAGAACCCGTTGGCCGTAACGTAGGGCAAGAACTGTCCGTGCGTCATTGCCTCCACATTTGCGGCCAGGTATTGGAGAAAGATTGGCGCGACAATGGCGTCCATGGCGTTATCGCCGTTGATTCCGACGGACCAAAGCAAAGTAACCAGAAAGGCGTACACCAGAATACCGGGCAGCGTGTTGAGAGCGAAAACCAGCGGCTTGAAAGTCGCCTGAACCATTTGGTCGATGTTCACCCCCAGCACAAACCGGATGAGCCAGAAGACCATTACGAGGAAAAACAATGGGCTGAGAGATAGAAATGACTCGTAAACGACCGGGGGCACATTGGCGGGCAGCTTGATCACAAAATTTTTGTCGGAGAAAAACTTCTGAACGCGGACGGAAACCAGGGCAACGACGATTGCGGTAAACAGCCCTTTTGAGCCGAGACCTTCCATCGAAAACGCGATGTCCTCCGGCTTCTCAGCCACCTTGAGCTGGATCATCAGGAAGACCACGGTGGCCATGGAAGCGCTCACGATGGCCTCCTGCTTCAACTGTTTCCCAAGGTCATAGCCGATGGCAAAACACACAAAGACGGCGAGCAGACCGAAAGTAGCAGCCACTGGAACTTTCAGAAGCAAAAGATGAGGGGCGACGATTTTATCCCAGCCGCTGATCGGAAAGTACGACACGATAATGAAAAATCCCCCGATGATCGTCAGCGGTACAACCGATACCATCCCAGTGCGGATGGCGGACATGTATGTGTTCTCACTGAGCGCCGTCAACGCAGGGACCACATACCTGTTCACGAACGCGGTTGGCTGGTTCACAGTGATTTGGCTGCCTTTTTTGACCACTGGTTCAGCACGTCACGATTTTCATAGACTTTCTCAAACGCGCGCGCGATATCGTCCATGTCCCCCCGCGGTCCGAGGAAGATGTTTTGTTCCAGCCAGAGAGCTTGTTCGTGGCAAATCAGGTCGCTGTTCGGGCAGCTCGTTTCGGAGTAGTTCAGGCGGGCCGAAGCTTTCGCCAGAAACGGTCCGAAGGTTTTGTTTCGAAACATCGGCTGGTAGTGCAGCGAAAAACCGTATCCACCGGAGCACGGGACGCCCTCCGCCTGAAGGGCCTTGAGTATGGCGGGGCGGGGCGCGCCAAACTTCTTCGCGTCAATCCGCAGCATGAATACGTGGTAACTATGCCGCGTGCAATGCGCAGGGCGTCTTTGTGGATGGAGTCCGGGCAGCCCGGTGATTTTTGAGGCCAGGTACTGCCCATTGCGGTCGCGAATTTTTGTCTGCGCCTCCAAACGGTCGAGTTGGGCATTGAGGATGGCGCCCTGGAATTCACCGAGGCGGTAATTGCCCGAGATGACATGATGCTCGTACCAAAGGCCGTTGGGAATGCGACCGCAGTTATGAATGGAGCGACACGCCTCAGCCAGCGCGTTATCGTTGGTGGTAATCATGCCGCCTTCGCCCGCCGTGAGGTTCTTGCTCGATTGAAAGGAGAATGAGGCCATGTGACCGATGGAGCCCGCCGGGCGGTTCCTGTAACTCGCCCCATGCGCGTGAGCCGCATCTTCGATGACGACCAGGTTGCGCTTTTTGGCAATGGCCATGATGGCGTTCATGTCTGCGGGCTGGCCGGCAAAATGAACCGGAATGATGCCCCGGGTACGCGGCGTAATGGCAGCCTCGACAGCCCTCGGGTCTAAATTAAACGTGTCCAGATCAATGTCGGCGAACACCGGAATCGCGTTGGCCTCAACCACCGCTGACGCCGTCGAGAAAAATGTGTAGGGCGGGATGATGACTTCATCCTCGGCACGAATGCCGGCGGCCATCAGCCCAATGCGCAACGAAACAGTGCCATTAACGACGGCAATACCGTGCTTGCAACCGTGCATCTCAGCGAAGCGCTTTTCAAATTCGGGCACCTCCGGCCCCTGCAACCGCCCCCATTTGCCGCTGCGCAGTGTGCGTAGCAGCCGTCTTTCCTCAGTCTTGTCGAAGATCGGCCAGGACGTGAAGGGTCGAGTGCGGATTGGTTTTCCGCCGAGGAGGGCGAGTTTATCCATACGGCTAAAGGCTGAATGCCAGGACCTGCTTGCCCAAAACTTGAGCCCAAGTATTTGGTTTAGGCGTCGCGGAATACATGCGAATGATGCGCAGCGCGTACGCTTTCGTTCTTATCTTCAAATCCTGCGGCTTCTCATCCATTGACTCGTCAGCCTTCGTTACTCCGTTTCCATCTGCCGTTCAGCCTTCAACATTTAGCCTTCAGCCTTTATCCTTCAGACTCTTGCCCATGTAGATAACGCAATCATTCCCCGAGCCCCTACGGGTTAACTCCCGGAAACCCAGGCGCTCGTAAAACCCAAACGCAGGTTCATTGAGCGCGCTCACGCCGAGATGCGCGCCCCGTGAACCACGCTGGCGGAGCTTTTCCATTACCTGCTCCAACATCCGCCGTCCATAACCCTTGCCTCGCGCGCGCTCGAGAAGATCGATGTGCAAATGGGACGGATAAGCCGTGTACGGCTCAGGACAAAAATAATCGGGGTGATGATACCAGGAATAAGCCTGCTCCAGGCGGGTCCATTGACTCGGATTGCCTCGCGGTTCGGGAAACCGGGCGCACAAATCTGGCCGCCACTCTCGTTCGTAACGCGCAAAAAAAGACGGTGAATCGAATGCGCCGAGCGCGTAGCCGCAGATGCCTTGGTTGTCTTCCAGGATGAGACTCAGATCTAGTTCGTAGGCAAGGTACGGGCCTACGAAGATTCGCCCCAACGCGTCCGGGTCTTCGCGGTAAAACGGCTCGCCGTCCTTCCCGTGGTCCCCTGTCTTCAGGCAAACATAATACGCTCCCGGTTGATCGTCCGGCCGAGCCGGACGAACGATGCATTCGCTCATAACGCAGGGATGGTTGGTTGTTTAAGTTCGGCTGTCGCAGGCGAGGCTTCGCCGTTGCGCGCCGGGGTAAAGCTTCCATCGGGCTGCTGGGTCAACAAACGTTGCAGCCGGGGCACCATCCCGCCGCGATACGTGCCCGGCAAATGGAACTCAGACCTGTAGGCAGCCTCCGCATTCCCCTCTTTGGACTTGAGCGCAACAAACCCCATTAAAAGGTCCAGTTCCTCACGAAGTTCCCAAACGCGCCGGCTCAACGCATAGAACAACTGACGTTGACGGAGGTTCGTCATCCTGACGCAGAACTCGCGCAGGCGAGTGGCTGTTTGCCGGAACGCTTCCACCTCCCCGTCGCTCCATTGCGCCGCATTTCCTTCCACCAAAGCGCGCGCTCTCTCATATAGCGTCTCAGCCTCCGGACCTTCCTCATACGGCAGATAGTAGCAGTCACCGAAAAGGATCAGATCGTCCAGGATCGCCGGCTGCCCGGTGGTCGCGAAATGGGGCAGCCATTCTCTCATCGCAGCCAGGTATGCCTTTCGCGCGTCCCATGTTTCCTTGCAACGCACAAATTCCGAAAGCGTGCGAAGTGGAACATAATTCAAAGGAAATTCGTTGTTCGGGTTGATCAGCAGTCCCTTCACTTCGCTTCTCAGTTCCGGCGGTCGCCCGGCGTAGGGGCCACAGTAAAACCGGCATCCATCGTAATCGTTCGCGTGGAGGTTGTCCCAGATGAGTGGCTTCCGCCGCAAGACTGTTCGCAATTGTTGAATATGATCGACAGGTATTTCTCGTGAGATGATCTCCGGCCCGGTCCAGAACACATCAATCTCCGGCAAGAGTTCCCGTCCGAGCGTCGGCAGGTAATCTTCCCTGCCATGTTTGCGTTCGACCATCCGGCCGCAATAGGCGGTGGGACAGAAAAGAAAGCGTGTGCCGGGCAACCGTTCACGCGTCCACCGAAACATTGCATTGCTCACGTGGCACTGCGCTGAAGCCAACGAATCCCATCGCTGGATGTCTTCAGGCTCCATGCGCTCCGGAATGTCATCGAACAACAGACAAAAGTGGTGGCATCCCAAAGCCAACATTTCCTCAAAACGCTTCTTCAGGTGGCCGAGGTCTTCATTGTTTCCGTAGCGAATATCCAACCCAGGACTCAGTCCGTAAATAAAATGAATCTGGCGCTCTTTGCACCCGCGGATCACTTCGCCAAGCATTTCCATTTCCGAAGCGGAATAGGGCTCGCGCCAAATCGCCCGATGCTTCAAGTCGTCCTTGGGCGCATACAAATATGTATTCAATCCCCAATCGGCCATCCAATCGAACAACTCGAAGCGTTCGGCCCGGCTCCACGGCTGTCCGTAGAAGCCTTCGATGACGCCCGTCAGGAAATTAGCTGTGTCGCGCGTTGACATCGGCTCGTCAGATGTAGGCGCAGACTACGCCGTGAGGCGATTCCCTGACAAGACTCGCTTGGGGATACAGGTAGACCATCCGAGACCACCTGGCGAAGTGTCACCATGCATTCAACCGTAGAAACGATGGGCGTGGCACTGGCTGTCCTGCGTTATTAGAAGCGACTTTCGATTTGGAGTTTTCCCTTGTTACCCACTGTCCACTCTGGCATACTTGGCCCAGAATGGCGCGAGACCTGAGCATGTCGTTCCCTCGCACTGTTCCAGTCCTGTGTGGCACCAGAAGAACTACAAAAAGTTTGTCGCGCAGTTTAAAGCGGCAGAATGGAAGCACCTCTGTCAACACCGCGTCTTTCTGCATTTCCTCAAAGTGGACCTCAGGGTAGCTGCCTCCGTTGCAGCCGACGCTCTTCAGCGTCCAGTTACTTATCTCTTTCCCGTTTCGAAGAAATCCACCACCAATCCGCGTTCAAAAACGTCGCTTCGTCTACCTAAACTGCCGCGCTATCGGCGTTTTCGCCTTTGAAATGCACAATTGCAGGAGCGCACTCGTCCCGCTTACGCGTAATTCAAGAACCCCAAGGCCCCTCTCAACCAATCTCCAATGGGAAAGCATTCCCGACTCGGAAAGAGTCAGAAAAGGGGCTTGGTTTGACTTGCAGCCTGAACCCGTCCGCAAAGCGAATATTGTTCATTGGAGCGCTCTCAAGCCAGCATCTCCCTTATGTAACCTCTGGCGTCATAGACGCTTCCGCTCTTGTCACCCCATTCAATGGACCAGCGGAATTCAGGAGAATCTTTGGGCCCTTCTTGCCTCGCAGCCGCGACGGTGTTTGTGCCGTATTTTTTTGCTTTCAAGGGCTTGACTCCGCCTGGGGCCGGTGAAAGGATGGAAGGCTATTAGGCTGACCGAGCCGAGAACGGGTTGAGTCAACTATGGATAAAGCGAAAATGACGAAGACGATTCCACAAGCACGCGGGAAGAGGACCGCCCGCAGACCTTACAAGATCATTTTTGGCAGGGCGCAAAGACCCGTTGCCAGCAAAACCACGGTTCCGGCAAAGAATCAACGGGTTAAACCCCCTAAACCATCTCAGCCCACATCCGACGCCTTGCCCGTGAACCTTGACTCGCTCCAGATCAGGAGTCGCTCAGGCATCGACCTGACGAGCAAGGTTAAAACGTTGCTGCACCTGGCCCAGCAACAGGGCTACCTCACTTGCGATGACATTGATGAGGCCCTCTCCGATACGCACATTACTCCCGAAGGTCTGGACATCGTTCACTCGACACTGGGCAAATTAGAGGTCGAAATAGTCGATCAAGCCGAGACCGAGCAACCCCAGCAGTCCGAACCGGATAACGACGAGGAGAAGAGCCGCTTCGACGGCCTGGATGACCCTGTGCGGATGTATATGCGCCAGATGGCCAGAGTTCCCCTCCTGACGCGGGATCAGGAAGTGGCCATCTGCAAACGAATCGAAGAGGCCGAGAACGAGATGAGGCGCATTCTTTACAGCTTTGGTTTCACGGCCAAGGAGCATATTGCCCTGGCTGAAAAGCTCATTTCCGAGCCACCCAAGGAGCGCTTCGATCGGGTGATCGTGGACAAAAAGCTTGAGTCACGTGAGAAGCACCTGAAAGATCTCCGCAAGCTGATCAACCAGACGCGTCTGCTGGATCAAAAAGTCGATGCCAGATATGTTCAGTGGCAAAATGCTGCCAGCAAAGCCACCCGCGAAAGGCATGTCTCCGAATTCAATCGATTGACCCAGAAACTCCAGGGATTGTTTGCCCGATTTTGTTATAAACAGAAGGTCCTCGAGGAAATGATGCTCGTGGCGGAAAACGTCTTCGACCGCCTGCAGGCCAGCCTGCACACGGTTCGCGACCTGGAAAAACGCAAAGCACGTCCGGCACGCGCGGAGCTTCGTTCCGAACTGCAGAAAATCAACGCTCTCGAAGGTTTTGTCCGGATGTCGGCGCAGGATTATCTGGGCGCGTACAGACAGATGAAGCATTTTGCCGCGCAAGCGCACCAGGCCAAAACGGAGATGATCGAAGCCAATCTGCGCCTGGTGATTTCGATTGCGAAAAAATATACCAACCGCGGCCAGTCGTTCCTGGATTTGATCCAGGAGGGCAACATGGGGCTGATGAAAGGCGTGGAGAAATTCGAGTACCGCCGCGGCTATAAATTCTCCACCTATGCCACCTGGTGGATTCGCCAGGGCATCACCCGCTCAATTGCCGATCAGGCCCGCACCATTCGGATTCCGGTCCACATGATCGAGATCATGAACAAGCTCTGGCGCGCCCAGAAACAGCTCAGCCAGGAGTTGGGCCGCGAGCCTACACCGGAAGAAATCGCGGACGAGATGCACATTCCGGTGGAGCGCGTTAACTCTTTGCTGAAGATGGCGCGACAGCCGATTTCTCTGCAAGCCCCCGTGGGCGAAGAAGAGGATTCGAACTTCGGGGATTTTATCGAAGACAAGACCGCCGAGAATCCCTCCGAGATGACAAGTTATAGCCTGCTGAAGGACAAGCTATGCGATGTGCTGGCCACCCTGACGGAGCGCGAACGGAAGATCGTTGAAATGCGTTTCGGGCTCGTGGACGGCTACGAGCGAACGCTGGAGGAAATTGGCAAGCAGTACAAAGTGACTCGAGAGCGCATCCGCCAGATCGAAGCCAAGGCCTTGCGCAAGCTTCGGCATCCGACACGCATCCACCACCTCCAGGGCTTCCTGGATTCGGAAGTAGCGGCCTAGATTTTACAGGGTCTCATGGCGGCGGGCAGGCATGCTCGCCGCCATTTTTGTTTTCCGCTGATCTTACTGACATTCGCATAATATAGTGACAATGGCGACTTCTGGTGTTAGTCTTCTGGCATGGGTAATCCCAAAGGCGTCGAACGCGATTTTGATGAACTGGAACGCAGACGACTCAAAGCCG